>Ga0308159_1000208_pt1 | contig 183326 bp, 162 predicted proteins | sample PhyCR1_FD_201040 | JGI IMG/M metagenome (GOLD analysis project Ga0308159, IMG submission 201040) | Phyllosphere microbial communities from UC Gill Tract Community Farm, Albany, California, United States - DLSLC.R1 | ecosystem: Host-associated > Plants > Phyllosphere > Unclassified | place...
TAACCAGGACAAAAAACAGCTGTTTTTTTAACCTGTCAGTACTACAACTTTTGCTCTTTTAAATTACTAACTCTAAGGGGTCAATTTGCTCTGGCGAGAGGGGGTCAATTTAATTGGTATATCCACTATACATCATCAAACAAAAAGCCTGTGAATTGGGCTTTAAAAAGAAAAGTAATGTAGCTGTTGAACGGCTGCTTACAAACCCTGTATATGCAGGTATGCTAGAAGTCCAAGCTTACAAAGAATATCCCGGTGGTTTATTTCCGGCTGTGCATGAGCCTATTATTGACATTACTACATGGCAGATGGTTCAGAATAAAATGAAAAAGCCTGAAAAAACCAGAAATACAGTTGACGAGGCGATACCATTACGCGGTGTGTTAAAATGCCATTGCGGCAATTTGCTGACGGGTGCACCATCGAGGGGAAAAGGCGGCAAGTATTTCCACTATTATAAGTGCAGATCAAGCAAGCATAATAATATTAGTGCAATCAAGGCACATAAACAGTTTCAAATAATATGCGAACTTATGAGCCTTCCTGAACGAAGTGTAAAAGAAATAAGGAACGGCTGTAACGTTGCTATTGAAACTGAAATGAAAAGTAGTAAGAACAAACTGGCTGAAAAAAAGCAGGAGTTGGAAAGTGTACAGGAAAAAATGTTCTCTGTTGAAGAAAAATGGATTAAAAATGAAATTTCAAGGGAAACCTATGACAGGTGGTATTCCAACTACAACAACTCTCTTATGAATCTTAAAGGAGCAATCGAACGTTTGGGTACTGACCAATCAAGGGCATTCACCATACTTGAAAAAAACCTTGACCATTTGACCGATATAAATTACATCTATAATAAAGCCGATGTTATACAAAAGGGAGAGTTTGTAAAGATGGTGTTCGACAGCAACTTGTACTATCAGGATGGTATCTATCGAACACCTACAATGATGAATTTATTTACACATAATTCATTGGAAATGAAAGAGAAAGGGTGCTTGGTGTATGAAAAAAAGCGGGATGATTTTTCAATCATCCCGCTCAGTGGAATCGCCGGGAATCGAACCCGGGTCCAAACAGGGAAGCAAAGAGCTTTCTACACGTTTAGTTCCTGATTAGGTTTTCGTTAGTGTGCCAGGCCAGAAACAGCCACACACCACTTAGCTTCTGTTTTCTCAGGGCTTCCGCGAAGCGAAAAAACCCCCAGGTTTATTTTTACGGTTCCCCTTTACAAAACGCCACAAACCAAGGCTTTTTAGGGAAATCTCGCTTTCCTGTCTTACAGGAACGAGGCTAATCTTACTTTAATTTAGATTATGCAGCTAGAGCGTAGTTATTTTCGCCGTTTAAAAGTGTAAGACCATTTATTAACGAGAATTGTCTCAGTTCTCGACGTGCTTACTGTTCAGTTCGGCCTGCTGTCAAAACCAGTCGACCCCATTTTATAATTTAATATTGCAAAACAATACCAAACCAGCCTGCAAATATACTACTATTTATTTAAAATATAAGTTTGATTGCAATTAGTATTTTTGTTACATTTGATTGCTTTTAAATAGTTAAAGTGATAAATTAATAATATATATCGTTTTCGTAAATTTTAATACAACATTTACGAGGGCTTTGTTTTAAAATAGAAAGTATATGAAATTTGGTTTACTTAAAGAAAGAAAAGTTCCTGTAGATAAAAGGGTTGTTTTTTCGCCAACTATGCTTTTAGAATTTAAAAAGCAATTTCCTGATGCTGAGATAGTGGTAGAATCATCTGATGTGCGCATTTTTAAAGATGAAGAATATACGGCTTTAGGGTTTGAAGTTACCAATGATATGTCAAATTGTGATGTGCTTATTGGTGTTAAAGAAATTCCGGTTGAGGCTTTAATACCAAATAAAAGCTATTTCTTTTTTTCGCACACAATTAAAAAACAAGCACATAATCAAAAAATGCTACAAGCAATTGTAGATAATGATATTACCCTTTATGACCATGAAACTGTGGTTGATACTACCAATAAACGCCTTATAGGTTTTGGCAGGTACGCCGGTATTGTAGGTACTTATAATGCATTCAGAGCCTTTGGTCAAAAATTTGAATTATTTAATTTGCCGAAAGCTGAAACTTTAGAAAATAAAGATGCCCTTGCAGAGCGTTTGATAAGGCCAGTATTACCTCCGGTTAAAATTGTGGTTACAGGTAAAGGTAAAGTAGGCATGGGGGCTAAAGAGATGCTGGATGCCATGAAAATTAAAGAAGTATCGGCAGATAATTTTCTTACTAAGAGCTACGATATCCCTGTTTATACTCAAATAGATGTGCTGGATTATAACAAGCGTACTGATGGTACAGTGCCAGAAAATTACGCAGACTTTTTTAAAAATCCGGAGCAATATGTATCCGACTTTGAGCGATTTGCTAATAAGGCAGATATTTACATTGCAGGCCATTTTTATGCTAACGAGGCACCTAAAATACTTACCCGTGATATGTTGCGCGGTAAGCACAATAAAATAAAAGTTATTGCAGATGTATCTTGCGATGTTAATGCTGCTATAGAAAGTACAGTAAGAACATCAACAATTAATGATCCATTTTATGGTTACAACCCATCAACGGGCGAGGAGGTAGATATGCACCACCCTGCAGCAATAGTTGTTATGGCAGTAGATAATTTGCCTTGCGAATTGCCCCGCGACTCTAGCGAAGGCTTTGGCGAAATGTTTTTAAAATATGTTATCCCTGCTTTTTTTAATGGCGATAAAGATGATATTCTTAAAAATGCCATGATTGTCGAAAACGGTAATCTCACAAATAAGTTTAATTACCTAAGTGACTATATTAATTTGAATGTGCCCCACTAATTGGGGCATTTTCGCTTTAAAAAGGTAATGGTTCTTATTTGTTTTTTAACTTTGAAGCATAATACTTTTTTGTAATGAATATAAGGCAACGATTATTTTTACTTTTCACATTAATAACTACATCAGCTACTAAGGCACAGCAATTACTACCCTTTGTAGAAAACTTCACAAAATCAGAATATAACGGCGATAACCAGGTTTGGAATTTAGCGCAGGGTGGCGATAATGCCATGTACTTTGCAAACAACCACTTTTTTTTGCGCTACAATGGTGTAGTTTGGGAAAAATATACACTGCCTAATAAAACTATTATAAGGTCTGTCTTTGCCGATGGTGATAAAATTTACACGGGATCCTACAAAGAATTTGGTTATTGGAAAAGGATTAACGGCAAGATGAAATACTTTTCGTTATCTGAAGGCAAGAAGCTATTTCCGGGGAGCGAAGATAACGAGGAGATCTGGAAGATATTTAAACATAAGGGTAAGTTGTATTTTCAGTCGTTTAACGAGTTGTATATTGTAAATGGAACAAAGACAGAGAAGGTAAGGTTCCCATCACAAATATCCTATTGTTATAGTGTTGATAATAAAATATATGTAGCATCTGTAAGTAATGGTGTTTATTTATTAGACAACAAACAATTTAAAAAAATCACTGCATGGCCGCAGTTAAAAGGTAATATAATACACGGCATTGAAAAAAGAGCAGGGCAGTTATATGTTTTTACTAAAAACAATGGTGTTTTTGTAGGTAACGAGACTTCTCTTCAACCTTGGCAAAGCCTTGTAAATGTTATCATTAAAGATGAAGTTATACTTTCGGCTAAATTTATTAGTGATAATTTACTGGCTGTAGGCACTTCGCGTAAGGGGCTTTATATTATAGATATGCAAACCGGTACTTATAAAAATATTAACCGTAATAATTCCTTAAAAAACAATACCGTACTTTCACTAATGCTCGATCATGAAAATGATTTGTGGCTGGGGCTCGATAATGGTATATCGCATGTAGAAATAAATGCTCCTGTATCATTATTTACAGATAATTCGGGTACACTTGGGTCAGTTTACTCATTGTCAGCTATGAATTATGGCTATGTGTTAGTTACCAACCATGGTATTTTTACCTATAGGAATGATAAGTTAGATGGCGTACCTAACTCACAGGGCCAGGTATGGGACATTTACAAAGCGGGAGATAAGTTTATAGTAGGCCATAACGATGGTACTTATATTTTTGATGGCACCACACTTACAAAGCAAAGTACCGTAAACGGTGGCTGGAAATTTTTAAAAAGTGATTATGATGGTGTTTATTTTCAAACCAATTATTCTGGTATTGCTTTTTATAAAGATATTAATAACCTTACCCAGTGGCAGGTACTGGATAGTATTAAAAAACCGATACGCAATATTGCCCAAAACAGGGCCGGCGAATTATGGGCTGCGGATAATTACCGAAGCCTTTACCGCATAACCTATGATGCTGGTTTTAATGTAAAAAGGGTACAAAATGTATCGGCAGCAAATCATATTACTACCGATTTTGCCGTTAAGATATTCAATTTCCGTAACCAGATACTTTTCCTTATAAATAATACATGGTATACTTATAATAGCATTGGCGATAAACTGGAAGAAGATAAGATTTTTAACGCATTGTTTAAAAATATATCAGACATTGTGCCTATTGATGATGATAACTTTATGGTTATTAAAGATGGGCTATTATACGTAGTATCGCAGGTTAACAATACATTTTCGTGGAAGTTGCTTCCTGAAAAATATTATCAGGGCAGGCTCATTTTAGAAAATACCCAAATATACCGCGATGGTAAAAAACTGCTTGTTAACCTGGACGATGGTTTTATAGCTTTTAATGCAAATGCAAAAAAGGCACCCCAACCTAAAATTACTATTGAAGCGTTTTATAATGATAAGCTAATTAATGACAATACTGATATTGAATACAACCAATCAGTAAACGTAAATGTAGTAACACCTTATTTTGGTTATTTAAAGCCCGAACTATTTTATACACTTAATGGCAGCAAAAAAATGTTGCCCGTAAAAAATGGATGTATTGTTTTAAATAACCTTACCAGTGGCAGCCAAAATCTTGATGTTTATTATAACAATGGGATTAAAAATATTAAGGTAATCGATTATACTTTTGTTGTAAACAAGCCTTGGTATTTTTCTTTTTGGATTATACTATTATATATAGTAGTAACAGTAGGGATTTTTGTTTTATACTACAGGTGGAATCATTTAAAATATTTACAAAAGGTAAAGCTTAATGAAGAAGAGCTTAAACACCGTACTCAAATTATAGAATTAGGCCTTGAAGCAGATAATAAATTGATGCAACAGGAGTACGAAAAGCACAAGCTTGAAATGGAGGTGCAGAATAAGGCATCTGAAGTGGCGGGTAAATCGCTTTCTATTGCCAAGCATAGCGAAATGATTGAAAGCATTCAGGAAGTTTTAGAAACAGAAAACAATTCCGAAAATTTAAAGTCGAAAATTAAACGCGTTATTAAAACTACCTCGCTTAGCAAAAACGAATGGCAAAGCTTTGAAAAGAATTTGATAAAAAGCCATGAGGAATTTGTTGACAGGCTCTCTAAAAAATATCCGGGTCTTACCCCAAAAGATATTAAGCTTTGTATTTACCTTAAAATGAATTTATCGTCTAAAGAAATTGCCCCTTTGATGAATATTTCATTTAGGGGTGTAGAGCTCCATCGATATCGTTTACGAAAGAAACTTGAAATTAATCAGGAAGAAAGCCTTTCTAAGTTTATGATATCAATATAAAAACACACTATTTTTTAAGTATAATTTCGCTATTTATAATATCGTTAAGATATCCGTACTACATCACTACTACATCATTAGTCGTTAAAAAGATGTACTATGTCATGTATTAATATGTTGTTTTATAAATAATTAAGTTTAAATAATCACTATATGATGTAGTGGTGATAAGTGGCTATTAACAAAACTATAACGTTGTAGTGTCGTAATTTAGCCGAACTAACTTTTATAACTTAATTATTTATGAAAAACATTATTCTTGGATGTTTGTTGTTATTATGTGGCTTTAGCTACGGACAGCAAATTACGGGCCAGGTAGTAGATGAAACAGGGCTATCTATTCCTGATGTTTATATTACCGTTGCAGGCAGTCCTGCTACCGCAAGTGCGGATATAGATGGTAACTTTACTATCACTGCAAAAGAAGGCGATACTTTAACATTTTCTATGTTAGGATACAGTAATCAAACTGCAGTTGCTACAGCAAGTCCAATGAAAATTTCAATGAAACCAACAGCTGCATCTACATTAGAGGAGGTTGTAGTGGTAGGTTACGGTACACAAAAAAGGTCTAACCTTACAGGTGCAGTAGGATCTGTAAAAGCAGATCAATTTGTAAAACAACCTGCATTTAATGCAATGCAATCTATACAAGGTAAAGTTGCCGGTGTACAAATTATTAACAATGACGCTCCGGGTGCATCGCCTACAGTGCGAATTAGAGGTTTAGGTACAGCATCTGCTGGTTCAGACCCTTTATATGTTGTAGATGGTGTAGTTTCATCTGATATTAGAAACATTAACCCATCGGATATCGAAACTATGGATATCCTTAAAGATGCTTCATCTGCTGCAATTTACGGGCAAGGTGCCGCAAACGGTGTAGTTTTAATTACCACTAAAAAAGGAAAATCTGGTAAGATGAATGTATCTGTAAACTCTAGTTATGCAGTAAAATCCATCCTTAACCAAGTACAAATGGCTAACTCTAGCCAGTACATTACTTACTATAACGAAAACCTTGCCGCCCAAGGTAAAACAGGTTTTTTATCTACTAATCAGCCATATAATACAGACTGGTTTGACAGGGTTGCTAAAATTGGTAATACACAGCAAAACACGGTTGCCATTTCTGGTGGTAGCGAGAATGCTCAGTATTATGCAAGTTATAATAATTATAAAGAAGAAGGTTTACTGCAAGGGCAGGAATTGAACCGAAATACACTTCGTTTAAACAACACATTCAGGTTATTTAACGATAGGTTAAAAATTACCCAAACTGGTAGTATGGCGTTTACAAAAAACACACCTAAGCCTTTTAGTGCTTTTGATGAGGCTTATAAGCAGGCTCCTATTGTTCCGGCTTACTATCCTAACGGTGCTTACGGGCAAAGCTTTTATAACCAAACTACTGGTGTGGTAGGTTACCAGGCTGGTGCAGGCGAAACTATAGGTAGGTTAAACTCTATTGGTAACCCCTTAGCTACTGTAGGTTATACTAATCAGGTAACAAACTCTACCGCTTTACAAGGCATGATTGATGCCGAATTAAAAATAACCGACTGGTTAAAAGTAAACTCAAGGATAGGCTTAAATAAAAGCTATGCTAAAACAAGATCTTATAGCGATATAAAAGGTTTATACCTAACTGCCGATCCTACAAGAACCGCAGCAGGATTTGAGGCGTTACAGGATCAATTTCCAACATCAACTACCTATGCAAACAACTCGTTAGCCTATACAAACGATGAAGCTTTTCGTTACAACTGGGATACGTTTTTAACGGCTAGTAAACAGTTTGGCAAACACGACCTTACCGTAATTGCAGGTATTACTAAAGACAGGCGTAATGATAATTATACGCAAACATCTACAGGATACAATGTGCGACCTGAAGAGCAATACTGGAACCTTAAAGATGCTACATTAACATCGGCTACAGGTTATTATACAACTCCGGTACAGGTACTATCTTACTTTGGCCGTGTACAGTATAACTACGACGAAAAATACTTTTTAACGGCTAATATTAGAAGAGACGGTAACAGTACTTTTAAAAACAACAGCAAACAATGGGGTACTTTTCCATCAATATCGGCTGGTTGGGCGCTTACTAAGGAGAACTTTTTAAGCGATATTAAAGGCCTTGATTTCTTAAAAATACGTGGTGGTTACGGTGAGTTAGGTAATGCTAATGTACCATTTAACCAAACACTTATTTACACAGGTGGAGATAGTGGTAACTACAACTATGTACTTGGCCCAGATCAGGTTTTAGTTAAAGGTGCTTACGTAGGTTCGGCTGCAAGGCCTATAAGCTGGGAGGTTACTAAAGAGGCTAATGCCGGTATCGATTTCCAATTTTTAGACAAAAGGTTAGGCGGTAGTTTAGATTACTACAATAGGCGTACAACAAATGCTATTTTATTGGTAACGCCACTTAAAAACTCAGCAGAGATTAACCAATATTACGATCATGGTGCCGAAATTAAAAACGAAGGTTACGAAATTGCATTAAACTGGAAAGATAATATTGGCGATTTTAACTATTACATTGGCGGAACATTTACAGGTAACAAAAACCTTGTGCAAAATGTAAAACAAGCTTATGATGGTACTACAGGTGGTAGCCTTAGCAATGGGCAAATTACTAAAAGGCTTCAAAACGGCCAGCCTATTTACTCATGGTGGATGTACCAGGCAGATGGTGTATGGCAGTCACAAGACGAAATTAACAGCAGTGCGCACCTTGCAGCAGCACAACCTGGCCAGTTAAAATATAAAGACCAAAATGGCGATGGTAAGATAGATGATAATGATAAAAAATTCTATGGTAATTCTATGCCTAAATTTAATTATGGACTTAACCTAGGGTTTACCTACAAAAACATCGATTTTAGTGTAGATGGTTATGGTGCAGGCGGTAACAAAATATATAATGGCTTAAAAGCTACACGTATAGATGGTGGCGAAAATTTTGCAGCAGATATGTTTAACGGCCGTTGGACGGGTGCAGGAACATCTAACTCTAAACCGGGTGCTAATAGAGATGCTTACGCATCAAGCTACTACCTAGAAAAAGGTGATTACTTTAGGGTTAACAACATTACATTGGGTTACACATTTAAAGAAGTTTTAAACGATGTAGCAAAAGTAAGGGTATATGCTACGGCTATGAACCCATTCCTTATCACTAAGTATACTGGTTTTACACCAGAGCTTAACACACCAAATGCAGATGGATCTGTTACTGCCGGTGGTGTATCTGGTATCGAGCTTTCTGCTTACCCTAATGTAAAAACATTCTTATTTGGTGTTCAAATAGACCTATAATTTTAAAAGAGCGATGAAAAAACAATATAAAAAAATAGTTTGCCTGCTGTTTGGTATAGCTGTACTTGCAGGTTGTAGTGAAGATTTTCTTGATGTTGATTCAAGACAGTATGTTGATGTTGACGATCAGGAAAGTGTTACACCGGAGGCTTTTGTAAATGGTATTTACGGGATGCTTACTGAGTTTGATTATGCATTTGCTTATTTAGGTATTACAGAAATACTATCTGATAACGCAGATAAAGGTAGCTCACCATCTGATAATGGTACTGATAAAAAAGAACTTGATGATTTACAATTTACAAGTAGTACAAGTTCTTTTGATGCTATGTGGACTAACTGGTACAAAGCTATTGGCCGTGCTACCTATGCAATTCAATATACAGAATCATATGGTCTAACCGATGAGGCTTACAAAAACAGATTAATTGGCGAGGCCGAATTTTTAAGGGCTTTTCATTATTTTTATCTTGTAAGAGGTTGGGGCGATGTGCCTTTACAACACATAAGCCTTGTAGATCGTGCTACTAAGGCAGATGTTTATGCTTATATAGAACAGGATTTATTAGATGCTATTGCAAAACTTCCTGCAAAAAGCCAGTACGATTCTAAAGATTTAGGCCGCGCTACTAAAGGTGCTGCACAGGCATTATTAGCTAAAGTATATTTATACGAAAAAAAATGGCAACAGTCATTTGATATGGCACAGGCAGTAATTACTTCGGGCGAATATGGCCTTGAGTCAGATTATGCTGTGTTGTGGAGAGCAACAAGCGAAAACGGTACCGAGTCTATTTTTGAAGTTCAGGCGAGAGGAGAAGTTGTAGCTCACGGTGTGCAGCAATACACTCAAACACAAGGTGCACGTGGTACAAGTGGTTGGGGCTGGGGCTTTAACACGCCATCTCAAAACCTGTTAGATACTTATAACGCAGAAGGCGATGCTATACGCAGAGACGCTACCATAATTTTTGCAGGCGAAACGTTGTATGATGGCCGCGAAGTAAGTGCATCTGTAGAAAACCCTATGTACAGCGAAAAAGCATATTCTAGCGCTAACCCTGGTGCAGATGATGCCGATAAAAACATCCGTGTGCTTAGGCTTGCCGAAGTTTACCTTATTCATGCCGAAGCTGCTAACGAGCTTGGTAATACAAGCGCTGCTTTAACATCGTTAAATATTGTTAGGGCAAGGGTTAACCTTCCGGCGGCAACAGGTACTGATTTAAGAAACGCTATCTGGAAAGAAAGAAGGCTGGAACTTGCTTTTGAGCACGACCGTTGGTTCGATTTAGTACGCACAGGCCAAGCAGAAGCAGCAATGAAAGCAGCAGGCAAAACCTTTATAGTTGGTACACACGAGCTGTTCCCTATACCTTACAACCAGCTTATTCAAACTCCGGGAATGGCACAAAATCCTGGTTATTAATATAATATTTTAATTATTCTTCCTCCTGAAAAGGGGGGAGAATATTTTTTTAATACCCTTAAACACAAAACCAATGTATAAAGGATTATTTTTTCTATCACTTTTCACGCTGATGAATTGCAGTTCTGCCGATACAAAATCAACAGAAACTCCTGCACAGCCGGAAACACCTGTAGTTAAACTTACAGATGAAGAATTGGTTGACTTAGTGCAAAAACAAACCTTTAAATATTTTTGGGATTTTGCCGAGCCGAACTCTGGCCTGGCACGCGAGCGTTATCACCCAGATGGTGATTACCCCGAAAATGATGCTAACATTGTTACTACCGGTGGTAGTGGTTTTGGGCTTTTAGCCATTGTTGCGGCCGATTCGCGCGGATATATTACCCGTAGCCAAACGGTAGAACGCTTAGCCCGTGTAGCTAACTTTCTTGAAACGGCAGATCGTTTTCATGGCGCATGGCCCCACTGGATGGATGGCAATACCGGTAAGGTAAAACCTTTTGGTACTAAAGATAATGGTGGCGATTTAGTTGAAACCGCTTTTTTATGCGAAGGCATAATTAGCATTAGAGAATATTTTAAAGATGGTAACGCAGAGGAAAAAGCCCTTGCCGCACGTTATGATGCGATGTGGAAAGGTGTGGAGTGGGACTGGTACCAAAATGGTAAAAATGTATTGTACTGGCATTGGTCGCCAACTTACGATTGGCAAATGAATTTCCCGCTTGAAGGGTATAACGAATGCTTAATTACATATATAATGGGAGCAGCATCGCCTACGCATCCTATAAACGCAGCAGCATATCACGAAGGTTGGGCACGATCTGGCGGTATAGTTTCTGCTAAAACAAAATACGGCATTCCGCTTATTTTAAAACATAATGGAGCTGAAGAATTTGGTGGCCCCCTGTTTTGGGCACACTACTCGTACCTGGGGTTAGACCCTCACGACCTTACCGATAAATATGCAAATTACTGGGATGTTAATGTAAACCAGACAATGATAGATTATAAATACTGTGTTGAAAACCCGAAAGGTTTTGCCGGTTACGGTGCAGACTATTGGGGCTTAACAGCATCGTATTCACGCAATGCAGATGGCAGTATTGGTTATAATGCCCACATGCCTAGCAACGATATTGGTGTGATATCGCCTACTGCGGCTGTGAGTTGTATTGTATATACACCAAAAGAATCACTTGCGGCAATGCACAATTTTTACGAAAACCATGCTGGACTGCTTTGGGGCCCGGCCGGATTTTACGATGCGCACAGTCAGCAATTTAATTGGTCAGCTAAAAGATACTTGGCAATAGACCAGGGGCCAATGGCTGTAATGCTCGAAAATTACCGTACTGGCCTGCTTTGGAAGTTATACATGAATGCACCGGAAGTAAAACAGGGTTTACAAAAGCTTGGTTTCAAATCATCTAAATACGGAATTTAAAGATGGTAAAAATTATTCTATCGGCTTTTGCCTTACTACTTTCATTATCAGCTTTAGCGCAAAAAGACCAAAGTGGTTCTTTCAAAACAGAGATCGTTTTAAAAAAACAATTGGGCTACGCACTGCACGTTCCTGAAAATGCGAAGAAAGAAAAGAAGCCGCTAATTATTTTTCTTCATGGGTCGGGAGAAAAGGGTACCGATGTTGAAATGGTAAAAGTACATGGGCCTTTTAAATATTTAAAATCGCATACGCTCGATGCATTTGTTTTGGCACCTCAATGCCCTGAAAATGAATATTGGGACGAAGAGGTTTTATACAGGCTGATTCAAAAAGTAGTAAAAGATAATAACATAGACGATAGGCGTATTTACCTTACCGGACTCAGCATGGGCGGTTGGGGAGCATGGAATTTAGCCTTTGCACACCCCGATATGTTTGCAGCTTTAGTACCAGTAGCCGGTTTTGTAGACCGTGTACCTATGATAGAAAATTGCAAAATAGGGGAGATACCTACACGCATTTTCCACGGGCTTTTAGATGATGTGGTAGATGTAAATTATTCTATTATCATCTTTAAAAAATTAAAACCTTGTGCTAAAGACATCGAGCTTACCATTTTTGATGATGCCAACCACGACAGCTGGACACGGGTATTTGACAATCCCGAAATTTATGAGTGGATGCTGAAGCAAAAAAAACAATAATACTCAATCGGTCAATCAAATCGAACATAATTACAATAGCATGAAATACAACAAAACCCTATTTCTTTTATTGGCTTGCGCATTTAGCATGCAGGCACAAAAAGAAAAAACAACAAAAATTAAACCCCGCAACGAGTTTGTAACAGAACTTATGGCAAAAATGACCATCGACGAAAAAATTGGGCAATTAGTTCAGTTTACTGCCGATGGTACTGTTACCGGCCCTAAAGGCGGCAACAACTTTGTAGACGAAATTAAAAAAGGTAACGTAGGGTCTATCCTTAATGCTACTAACGTTAAATATACAAGGCAGTTACAGGAGCTTAACCTTAAAAGTTCGAGGTTAAAAATTCCGTTGCTATTTGGTTATGATGTTATTCATGGTTACAAAACTATATTTCCTATCACCTTGGGCGAATCAGCATCATGGGATATGGAAGCTGCAAAATTATCATCGCAGGTAGCGGCGGCAGAGGCTGCTGCATCTGGAGTTCACTGGACGTTTGCACCTATGGTAGATATTAGCCGTGACCCGCGTTGGGGCCGTGTATCTGAAGGTGCCGGTGAAGATACCTATCTTGGTAGTAAACTGGCTTATGCACGTGTAGTAGGCTTTCAGGGAAATGATTTACATGCCTTAAATACAATATTAGCATGTACAAAACACTTTGCTGCTTACGGTGCCGCCGAAGCTGGCCGTGATTATAATACGGTAGATATGAGCGAGCGTGTACTGCGCGAAACTTACCTTCCTCCATTTAAAGCAACGGTAGATGCTGGTGTAGCTACATTTATGACATCGTTTAACGAAATTTCTGGTGTGCCATCTACTGGTAGTAAATTCCTTGTAAACGGCATTCTTAAAAAAGAATGGGATTTTAAAGGTTTTGTGGTGACTGATTATACGGGTATTAACGAAATGGTACCTCATGGTTTTGCTAAAGATGAACAACATGCAGGCGAACTTGCCCTTACAGCAGGTGTTGATATGGATATGGTGGGCGGTGTTTTCTTAAAATACACTAAGAAATCATTAGCAGAAGGCAAAGTTACTCAGGCACAAATTGATGATGCATGTCGCAGGATACTAGAAGCTAAATACGATCTTGGTTTGTTTGAAGACCCATACCGTTATAACGACGAGAAACGTGAAAAGGAAACCATCTACAAAAAAGAGTTTCTTGATGGTGCTCTAGATGTTGCTAAAAAATCGATGGTGTTGCTTAAAAATAACAACAATGTACTACCGCTTCGCAAGGAGCAAAAGGTAGCATTTGTAGGGCCGCTTGTAAGCGATGAAGCTACAATTATAGGCTCATGGGCAGCAGTTGGCGACCGTAATGGTTACGCAGTTAGTGTTGAAGAAGGTGTTAAAAAACTAATTACCGATAAAAGTAAAGTAAGCTTTGCTAAAGGTGTTGAAGTTAAAGATACTAAAAGGGATATGATGAAAACTGCCCTAGATAACGCGCGTAGTGCCGATGTTATTGTAGCCGTTATGGGGGAGTTTGAAAACCAGACGGGTGAGGCAGCATCTCAAACTAATATTGATTTGCCGGGCATCCAGAAAGAATTTTTGGCTGAACTTAAAAAACTAGGTAAGCCTGTTGTACTGGTATTATTAAACGGTAGGCCATTAACCCTTACCTGGGAAAATGATAATATGGATGCTATTCTTGAAGCGTGGTATCCTGGTACTATGGGTGGCGATGCTATTGCGCAAACGCTTTATGGTATGAGTAACCCAAGCGGTAAACTGCCAATGACGTTTCCACGCAATGTAGGGCAGGTGCCTATTTACTACAACCACAAAAATACAGGCCGCCCGTACCTTGGCGCTAAAGACCCTGAACAAAAATATAAATCACGTTATACCGATAGCGATAACAGTCCGCTATACGCTTTTGGTTACGGTTTAAGTTATACCACATTCAAATATTCTAACCTTAAAATTTCGGGTAAAACGTTAAATGCATCGGGTAAAATTAAAGTATCTGTAGATGTTGCCAATACCGGTAATTATGATGGCGAAGAAGTAGTACAGCTTTACATTAAAGATGTGGTAGGGTCTGTAACACGCCCAGTGAGAGAACTTAAAGGCTTTAATAAAATACTGATTAAAAAAGGTGAAACCAAAACGGTAAGCTTTGATATTGCTGCCGAAGACCTTAAATTTTACAATATTGATATGCAGTTTGTAGCCGAGCCGGGAAGTTTTGAAGTTTTTGTAGGTGGAAACTCGAATGCAGATCTTACAGAAACGTTTGAATTAGTGAACTAGTTTAATTTCGTTGGATTTGGGTAAATGGCTGCTTGTAAAAGCAGCCATTTTTAGTTTATATAATTTTAATCAAAATAATGCATTTTAACCATTCATTTTTATGCTGTTAAGTAACATGATATGTTTACATATGCGTATATTTAGCAAAATTTTAACATGAACGTGTTTAAATTGTAAAACATTAAAAATCAAACCCAAACTTAAATTTTAATTAAATTCAAAAACCCAAACTATGAGTTTAGAACAAACTAAAACTAACAATTCGGCGCTGTACACGCTAATTACAGTTTTCTTCTTCTGGGGATTTATTAGTGCCTCAAATGGTGTTTTTATCCCATTTTGTAAAGAAAGATTTAATCTTGACCAATTTCAGAGCCAATTAATAGATTTTGCTTTTTATGGCGCCTATTACATTGGGGCAATAATTCTTTTTGCTTTTAGCAGTTTTTTTAAAAGAGACATATTAAATGCATGGGGCTTTAAAAAAGGAATTATTTATGGTCTATTAATAAGCACAGTAGGAGCTGTAGCAATGATACTTGCTGTAAGGGCTGGTAATTATGGTTTTATTTTAGGAGCCCTTTTTATTGTAGCGCTTGGCTTTTCTTTACAGCAAACATCGGCACAGCCTTTTGCAGCCTCACTTGGCGAACCTCATAAAGCATCGCACAGGTTAAACCTTGCAGGTGGGGTAAACTCTTTCGGCACAACTATAGGCCCTGTAGTAGTTACAATAGCTCTTTTTGGAGTTGTTTTAACGGGAGATGATTTAAAAGAATATATAAAAACTGTGCCATTAGATAAAATGGAAATGTTGTACGCCTGTGTGGGTGGCTTATTTATACTGGCTGCTGCACTGTTTACTTTTTCTAAAAAATTACCAGCTGGTAAATCAGACTCTGTTTTTGAACCTGCTAAAAAAGCAATGAATACATTACTTATAATTACAGGGGTATTAATTTGTATTTTCGGATATATTTTTTCACGTTATAGCGATCCTGATTTTATAAACCGCTTTTTAGGCGAAAACCGCGAAAAAGATTATCTTGGGCTAGGGCTTTCTGTCGCTACATTATTAGTAATTGTTTTTGGATTATTATACGCTAACTCAGCAGCACAAAAAAAGCCGGAAGGTTGGGGCGCAATGCGTTACCCACAATTAGTTTTAGGTATGCTTGCCCTATTTGCTTATGTAGGCGGCGAGGTAACTATACAAAGTAATTTAGGAGAACTTTTAGGTACGCCAGAATTTGGTAGTTTATCCGGTTCGGCTATCGCGCCTTATATTTCAATGTATTGGGGCAGTATGATGATAGGCCGCTGGGCAGGTGCTATTTCGGTATTTAACCCTTCTAACAGAGTTAGAAAAATTTTACTTATAATTATTCCTTATATCGCATTTGGAGTTGTTTTAGGGGTAAATGCTATTTCCGGACAGGATGTAACACCGTTGTATGCTTACGCAGGTATAATAGTTATACAAATTGTTGGTTTCTTTTTGGGCCAGGACAGGCCGGCTAAAACACTTATGATATTTGGTGTTTTAGGTATTGTTGCAATGCTAATTGGTTTGTTTTCAAACGGACAAGTGGCCATTTATGCCTTTATGAGTGGCGGATTGTTTTGCAGTATAATGTGGCCTTGTATATTTTCGTTAGGTATTGCAGGTATTGGTAAATATACGGGTCAGGGATCGGCATTTTTAGTGATGATGATTCTTGGCGGAGGTATCATTCCTCCACTACAAGGTAAAATTGCTGATATTGTAGGCATACATAATTCGTATTTTATACCTGTTTTATGTTTTACATTTATTGCATTTTATGGTTGGAGGGTTTATGCGATACTAAAAGCCCAGGGCATTGCCCATGAAGTTGAAGTAGGTGGCGGACACTAAATAAACTAATATTTATATAAAAAACCGGCTGCTTATGTTAGCCGGTTTTTGCGTTTTAATAACATTCTGATTTTGCTAAAAGAAGTATCTTTGATGTAAAATAACTAAATATGAAAAACACATTTTTATCATTAAGTATGGCGCTTACCATTTTTGCTATGACTGCCTGTACCGAAAAAAAAGATACTATTAAAGATGAAGATCCTGCCGCGGTAGAAGTTGTAGATGCTACTGCTACTAATGTTGACAGCACTACAATACCGGCAACCGAAGTTGAAGAGCCTAAAAATGCAGAAATTACCGTAACCGGAGAAGTTACAGAGATAAATAGGGGTAAAGATGGCTATACAGCTAAAATTAAGACTGCTGAAGGCAAGTTTTACTTTGCAACCATAAGTATACCTAACATGGCGGACCCTAAGCAATACAGAAGCGTAAAAATAGGAGAATCAATTACTGTAACAGGAGAGTCGTTCCCGATAGAAGAAGATGTAATGATAAAAGTAACATCGCTCAAATAATATTTACTTTTAACAATCATATTAAAACAAAAGCTCCTACCATTACGGTAGGAGCTTTTTTTATAAAGAATAAAACTATAATAACAATTAGTAAACAAGTGTTTGTATACCGTGTGCAGGTATTGTAGCAATTACTTTATCATTACCTACAATAAGGTTATAAGTAACTTTTTTGTCAGTCTGATTCATAATCACAGTTGCCATTTTACCATCCTTATTTATAAACGTTGTACTAATAAGTGCACTACGGCTTACAGCGCTACTTACACGTTTAGCATCTGGCTGGATAAATTTAGAAAAGTGCCCAATGTAATAATACGAAGGTGTATAGATTAGTTTACCGGTTTTAGTATCGGCATGAATAGGGGCAAAGCAAAAGTTACCTACGTGGTTAGGCCCGCCTTTTTCATCTAATAAAATGTTCCAGTCCGTCCAGCCCACAGTACCATTATTAAAGTCGTTAATCATTTGCTCGCCATAACGCTCGCCAATAGGCCAGTACTGGTATTTAGAAGCATCAAAACTTTCCATACAGCCCTCTGTAAATAACAGGTTTTTATCTGGGTAAGCATCATGTACTTTTTGTACGTTTTGGAACATTGGTTTGCCTTTTGTCCAGGTTTCATACCAATGGAAACCCATACCCCATGCATATTTAGCAGCTTCAGGATCGTTAAAAATAACATCGGCACGCTGGTTCATTAGGTCACGGTTGTGGTCCCATACAATAATTTTTTTATCGCCCAGTTCTTTTTTAATTGTTGGGCCTAAATAATTTTTTAAAAAGTCACGCTCTTCTTCAGCAGTAAAAACGCACGATTCCCATGTTTGTGTAGCCATAGGTTCGTTTTGTATTGTTAAACCCCAAATTGGCATGCCTTCTTTTTCGTAAGCTTTTATAAACTTCACATAATAGTCTGCCCAAGTTTGGTAGTATTCAGGCAATAATTTACCACCTTTAAGCATGTTTTTATTATCTTTCATAAAAGCAGGTGGGCTCCATGGGCTAACATATAGCGTTACAGGGCCACCTGTAGCTTTTATAGCCTGTTGTATAAGAGGAATACGGTATTTTTTATCATGGTCTATACTAAACGATTTTAAACTTTTATCGCCTTCTTTTATATATGTATAACTACCACTGCTAAAATCACAGCTGTGTATATTAGTACGTATAAGCGAGTAGCCAATACCTGATTTTTTATCGTAATAAGCGTTTAAAAATTCTTTTTGCTGAGGTGCAGGTAATTTTGCGAAAACCTCTGCACTGGCATCTGTAATTGCGCCGCCAATGCCTAATACTGTCTGAAAGGTTTTGCGCGGCTCTACAAATACAGATATTTCTGTTTCCAAAGCTTGTTTAGCCGGAGTAAAAGTAAGATTATCAGTTTGTGATAACCTCATGTTTAATGTGTCGGCCGTTGTATAAACGGTTACTTTTTTTCCTGTTGCCGAATAGGATTTTGTTGTACCCTGTTGCGCCCATGCCATAGCAGATAAAAGCAGCATACAGGTTACTAAATTGCTTTTTTTCATATTTATTTTTTGATGGATTATAAAGTATTTTGAAGTGTGGTAATTAGTGCTATTAAAAATAGCCTGTAATCACAAGTGAATACAGGCTATTTAATTAACTAACCCAAAAAATATTAATCTATAGTATGCATAGTAACATTACTAACGTTTATCTGGTTAATGTTGCCACTACTAGAACCACATTTAATAAGGAAATATACAGTACCAGATGTAGCAAATTTAACTTTAGAGCCAGAAACATCTGCAGGGCCACCACAACCTACAACAGATAATAATCCGTTAAAAGGAGAAGTTGCACAACCAGCCCATGTATTTAACTGTAACCTTTTACCATCGGCACTGTAATCAGTGTTTGCTACAGGTGCAGTAGGCGAAATATAAATTTCAAACCAGGTATCTGTAGATCCTGGTCCAGATACATTCATATCAAATTCATATTGTCTGCCACCTTCAACAGTTACAGCCTGGTAAATACCTAAATGGCCTGTTTGGCCAGCTATTGTTGCTTTACCACCCCCTAAAGTCCATTGGGCAGTACCTGTACCATCAATAGTTAAAATAGTCCAGTCAGCCGGAGTTTCAAAATTAGGGCTTTTAATAATGTTAGGGCCATCAACTACAGGAGGTAATGGTATTTCTACAAAATTTAAAGCAAATGATTGCTCAGTAGTAGTATTAGTACCGCCTACACGTCCTACAACACGGTGCTCAATTTTATAAGTACCTGCACCTATTCCCGAAAAGGTAAATTTAGCGGTTTCTTTACCATGTGTTACCGCGGTGTTACCAGTGTATGTTGCCAATTTATCTGTACCTCTCCATGAGTGGTACTGCATACGTGCATCATCAGTATTTGGCGCAACAATATAATTTTTTGCATTTACCAGTCTTTTCAGTGATGCGTCCATAATAATAGTATCGGTAACGCTAAGTACTGTATAACCTGCATCAAAACCTGCTTCTGTTAACGGGTTACCCGTTTTAACTTCATCAGGGGTACATGATGTAACAAATCCTAAAGCTGCTAAAGCAATAGCAAAGCAACTATTTTTTAAATTTATATTTAATTTCATAATTATTATTAGTTATAAGCTGGATCCTGAACAATTTTAGTATTTGAAAGCTCTAAAAGAGGCACTGGGAAAAATTCATGTTTACCGGCAACAAATCCAGGTAGGACAGAAGCTGCTTTACCAGTACGTACTAAATCTCTAAAACGATGGCCTTCACCTGCAAGTTCTAATCTGCGCTCGTTAGCAACAGCATCTAAACTTACCGGTACAGAAGCTAAACCTACTCTGCTACGAACTGCATCAAGCAAAGCCTGTGCTCTTGCACCAGTGCCACCTAAAGCTTCTGCCTCTAACAGGTAAGTATCTGCTAAACGAATAACGTAAGTGTTTTGCCTGTAGTTAAGTACAACATCTCCACCCATATCTGTAATATCGGCATGTGTAGGCATGAATTTTTTAAGGAAATAACCAGTATCCTGGTCCCCAGGTTCGTAGCTTGCTTTTCCGGCAGCCACTAAAGCTTTAAGATCTGCAATAGTGGTATCGTAACGAGGATCGCCAGTAAGTGCAGCCTGTAAACTTTCAGTAATTGTATTACTGCTCCAGCCCGTTTCATACTGTGGTGCATCTGCTGTTTTAGCGCTATAGCCACGAGGGCCAACCATTACATTAAGTGTGTTTCCTTCATCAGAGCTTGAACCCCAGTTACCCCAGCCTGCAAGACTTTTTTGTGTATGAGCACTTTCTAGTATCGACTCTGAGTTGTATTTATTATAAATATCAAACAAATCAGCATAATTACTTAGCAGTTTGTAACCGTACTGGCTTGTACCGCCCGGTGTACCATTAACATCGGCAAACATTGCTGCAGCTTCGGTTTTTTTACCCTGAGAAAGATATACTTTACCTAAAATAGCTTTCATAGCACCTTTAGAATATCTTCCGGCCTCTGTAGTAAGAGCAACCTGATCCGGTACGTTAGCTTCTGCTATAGCTTCATTAAGGTCTTTTTCTATTTGTGTCCAAACAGCAGCGCGATCTGCCTGTAAAATATTATAATATTCCGTTGGCGCTACAGGTTCTGTAATTAACGGAATGTTTTTAAACATCATTATTAGCTGATAGTAGTAGTAACCACGCAGCGCTTTAGTTTCGGCAATAAAACGGGCTTTATTATTAGCATCCATTTCAATAGATGGTATTTTAGTAAGCAATAAATTTGCCCTGTAAATACCTTGATAATAATCACCCCAAAAGCTTCTTGGTATATTAGATTCTGTTAAAGTAAATTTATCAAAAGCGTGTATACCAGCACCGTCAGAGGGGCTACCACCACCTGCGTAACAATCATCAGATCCTGCATTAAGCATAGCGATCATGTTTTCGTAACCGCCAGATTCTTTTCTCATTAAATCATAAACAGAAATTAAAGCTGCATAAGCATCAGATTCTGTTTTATAGTATTGATCCTCAGACACAACTCCAAGAGGATTTTTTTCAATAAAGTCATCGCTGCATGATGCAGTAAGCATCAATGAAGTTAAAGCGATTGTGAGTAATGTTACTTTTCTCGTTTTCATTTTTTCTAACTTTTTTTATTAAAACTGTAAATTACAACCTATCATAAATGATCTTGCCTGAGGATAATATCCACGGTCAATACCCAATACATCTCCACCAATTTCCGGATCGTAACCTGTGTATTTTGTAAAAGTAAATAAGTTTTCACCTGTAACAAATATTCTTGCTTTAGATAGTCCTGCTTTTCCAATTAAGTCATTAGATAGCGAATACCCTAACTGTACAATTTTTATCCTGAAATAGTCGCCATTCTGTAAATAAAAGTTTGATGGTTTACTAAAATTCTGGTTATTATCTGTTGTAGAAAGCCTTGGATATGTGTTAGATGTACCTTCACCTGTCCAACGGTTAAGCGCTGCAGTTTGCCAGTTAGCATTTTGAAGATCCAGCCTGCGTAAGCCTTGGTATATTTGGTTTCCACCAACACCCTGACCAAATAATTTAAGATCAAGCCCTTTGTATTCAAAGTTAAGGGTTAAACCATAGCTAAAATCTGGTAATGGTTTACCTAAATATTTACGGTCTTTTTCTGTAATGCTACCATCGCCATTGCGATCCTGAAATTTAAAGTCGCCCGGTACTGCGTTAGGCTGTATAACCTGGCCGGCTGCATTTTTATAATTATCAATTTCTGCCTGGTTTTGGAAGATACCTTCTGTCTGGAAACCATAAAAAGAGTTGTATGAATGCCCTGGTGCACTACGTGTAATAGGGTATGCAGATGATTGGATACTTGGGCCATCGTTAAAATCACGATCTGCACCTACGCTGGTAACTGTATTTTTAAGTGTAGAGAAGTTACCGTTTACGCTAAAATGTAAGTCTCCAAAATCATGACGGTACGATGCTTCAATCTCAACACCTGTATTTTTCATAGATGCTACGTTACCATAAGGTGCTTCTGATGCTCCTATGTAGCTAGGGATTTGAACTGTTTGAAGAATCCCATCTGTTTGTTTTCTATACCATTCTACACTAAGGGTTAAATCTTTAATAAGGGTTAAATCAACACCAATATTAAGCATTTTAGTTTGTTCCCATTTCAAATCCGGGTTAGCTGGTTTTCTTACAGTGTTACCAATAGTTACATCGCCATTGTTACCAACCGTGTAATTATAACCACCGGATACTAAAGATGCATAGTTAAACTGGCCTGTACCATCATTACCGGTTACACCATAACCTGCACGAAGTTTAAGTTGGTTTACAATATCATTTTGCTTCCAGAAATCTTCTTTGGCAATGTTCCATCCTACAGATACTGCAGGGAAAGTACCATACTTGTTATTTGCACCAAAGCGTGAAGAACCGTCACGACGAATAATACCTGTAAGTAAGTAACGCTCTTTATAATCGTAAGTTGCTCTTGCAAAGTAAGATGTTAAAGTGTTTTCTACATTATCATAAGCCGATGTTTGCATATCTGCAGCAACGGTTGGCCACTGGAATGATGCACCAGCATGTGTATTTACAGGTTGGTTAAAGTAAGTAGTAGTTTGGCCACTACCAATATTATCTACATACGCAGCCTCACCTACAAGTACACTAAAGTTATGCCCACCTAATGTTTTAGAATAAGAAATTGTATTTTCAACATTCCACCTGAAAGATCTGTTAGACGACCTGTATAAATTATTTCTGGTTACGTTGTTGTTAGAGTTAAGGTACGACATTGGTGTAAAGTTTTCGCTACCATAATAGGCCTGTTTTCCAGTTGCCTGTGTGCGAAATTTTAAGCCTTCAATAGGTGTAACCTCTGCATATATAGTACCTAAAATGTTATCAGCATAATCATAATTACCCAAACGGGTTTGTTTGTATGCTAATGGGTTAGTCATTTCACCCAGTACGTTATTAGATATACCATAGTAATTTCCGTTAGCATCTCTAACAGTATTAGCTTTACCATACTCACCTGCATTAGGCTGTGTTGATGGATCTGCGACTGTAACTGGTGTAGTAGGGTCTAAGTTAATTGCAGATGAAAGTGGCCCGCCATATTCACTATTTGTATTACCAAGCCCAATGTTTTTTTCTCTTGTAAAAGTTGCCTGTTGGCCTACTTTTAACCACTTAGTTACCTTATGGTCAGAGTTTAAACGTATTGTTTTTCTGTGGTATCCTGAAATATCTGAAAGTACTATACCTTCCTGATCTAAAAGGCCGAAAGACATGTAAAATGTAGATTTATCAGAACCACCACTTAAATTAAGCTCGTGCTGAGAACGTTGCGCATTGTTGTTAAAAATCTGGTCTTGCCAATTTGTACCTTTACCCAGGCTTGCAACATTTGCAAAAGGAAGCTGAAAACCGTTACCACCACCTGTATAACCGTTTGCGTACTGCTCATTTCTAAGTGTAGCATACTGTGTAGCATTTAGTAAGTCTAGTTTTCTGGCTGGTGCAGAGCTACCAGCAAAACCTGAATAATTTACAACAAGTTTACCTGATTTTCCTTTTTTTGTTGTAACAAGAATTACACCATTTGCAGCACGTGTACCGTAAATAGCGGCAGATGCAGCATCCTTAAGAACTTCGATAGATTCGATGTCGTTCTGGTTAAGGTTTGTAATGTTATCGGTCTGAATACCATCAACGACATAAAGAGGGTCGTTAGTACCACTAAATGAAGTAATACCCCTTACACGGATTGTAGCAGACGAACCCGGCTGACCTGAATTAGCAAATACCGTTACACCAGATGCACGGCCTTGTAAAGACTGGCCCACACTGTTTACAGGTAAGTTTTCAAGTTCTGCAGCCTTAACGCTAGATATAGCGCCGGTTACCACACTTTTCTTTTGTGTACCGTAACCTACAACCACAACTTCTTCAAGGTTTTGTGCAGATGGCACTAACGATGCATTAATAGAAGTACGGTTTTGTACCGCTATCTCCTGTGTTGCATAACCAATATAGCTAATAACTATAGTAGCGGCAGGGCTTGCCTGTACTTGATAGTTACCATCAATATCAGATGATATACTGTTGTTAGTACCTTTCACTAAGATAGAGGCACCAGGAACGGGAAGACCGTTCTCATCTGAAATTTGTCCTTTTACAACAATATCCTGTGCCCAGGTGTTGAGAGCAAATAACAGGCAGACAAAATAAAAAAATCGTAATTTTAATAATTTCATACTCGTTAAAATTTGGGTTGATTATTTATTAATAATAAGCAATATTATGTGTTTTATTTGGTTTTTCATAACATAAAATCTTTACAAAAACACATCAAAATAAAAAAATAGCTATATAAAAACACATCAATATATTTTTAAATATATGATTATCAAATGTATGTATTTTATTTTTAATGTTATTACTATGTTAATAAATACTTTTTACCCTTACAAATAGCTAAATTTTAAATATAACGTTGTAGTATTTTCTTTATCAATTAGTTATATTTGTAAATATAATACAAATAACTGAGTTTCAACGGGCTTAATATTACGATGTAGTGATCGTAAAAAGAATGAAATCTTGTCATTTTAATTCTTTTTAGGCGATACGCAAAGGTTGTAGTGAGGTTTTTTAAAGGTAAAAAAATCATACTTCGACATTTATATAGCAATTATACGTTTATAAAGTTTAATTTTAATGCCATAATTGGCACTATTGCTTATTCAAAATATGACCACGATTTTTAAAATAATATGTTACTTAGCTACATTTCTTTTATGTAGTTTTAAAATTAATGCTCAGGTAAAAAGTATTGGTTTGCCTAAAATCATCAATTATACAAAAACTGATTATTCTGGTGGTTCGCAAAACTGGGATATTGGCGAAGACAAGCGTGGCAATTTATATTTTGCCAATACAGGCGGGTTAATTCAGTTTAACGGTACATCATGGAATACCTTTAATATACCTAACAAAACAGTACGAAGCCTTAAGGTAGACGATTCGGGCAAAATTTTTGTAGGCGGTTATAATGAGTTTGGCTATTTCGAATCTAATGCTTCCGGTAAGCTTATATACCACTCAATTTCTAATTTGGCAAGTGCCAACACTAAAAAGCTTATTGATTTTGTTTGGAAAGTACATATTTTAGATGGTGCAGTTTTTTTTCAGACCTTTTCCAGTACCTATATATATAAAGGTGGAAAGCTGTTAATACTTGAGCCGCCAAGCCGTTTTCAGTTTTCTTTCGTTGTTAGCGGTAAAATTTACTTTCAAGATATTGCAAATGGCTTAATGGAATATCGAAAAGGGAAGTTGGTGGCTTTGCCGGGGTCGCAACTTTTTAATACTACAGAAATTTGGGGTTTAGTGCCCTACACGCAAAATAGGCTTTTAGTAATTACCCAGGATAAAGGTCTTTTTATTTGCGATAACAATGGTGTTACCGCCTGGAATTGTGAGGCAAATAACTTTATTACAAAAAACAATTCGCTTGGTGGGCGTATACTTAATAAAAAGTTTATAGTACTCAACTCTGTATTAGATGGTAATATTATTTGCGATATTAATGGCAAAATTGTGCAACATATTAATAACCGAAAAGGGCTGCAAAATAATACTTCTCTAAGTTCATTTATAGATAAAAGTAATAACCTTTGGTTAGGGCTCGATAATGGTATTGCTTATGTAAACGAAAATTCTCCTTTTACGTATTTAAGTTCTAGTTTCAATCTTAGCTCTGTATATGCATCGGCAGTATATAATGGTTATTTATATGTGGCAACAAACCAGGGCGTGTTTAGGCATACATGGGGAAATACTTTTAAGGAAGAAACGTTTAAATTTGTAGAAGGCACAACCGGGCAGGCATGGGGTATAGAGGTAATTGATGGTACATTATTTTGCCCTCATACCCGGGGTTTAATGCAAATTATTGCAGATGGTAAAGTGAAATTTGTAGATGATAAAAAAGGATATCTGGGCCTTAAAAAACTACCCGGCAGGCCAGATTGTATAATTGCATCTAACTATCATGGGTTTGCTATCTTAAAAAAATCAGAGACCGGCTGGGCATACAATAACCAAATTGAAGGATTTGATGTATCCGACAGTAAATTTACTACCGATGGTAATAATGTTTGGCTAAAAAAAAGCAGTATTTATAAACTTAGGCTTAGCAGCGATTTAACCCATTTTACCAGTACTTCTACCTACGATAATATTAATAGCAAAATTAAAGGTATTACCAGCGTACAGCAAATTAATAACAAAACCTATTTTCAAACTAACAACCTTTTTTTTACATATAATCCGGCTAACGATAAATTTGTAGAAGATGTTGCCATGACGGCAAACTTTAAAGATGTGCCACACATACGTTATTGCTTTGAAGATAATAAGGGTAATATATGCTACTTTTTTGGAGATTCGGCTATGGGTATGCTCATGAAAAACCAGGATGGAAGCTACAAAAATGTACTCTCACCATTTTCTACTTTAACCGGTAACTTGGTTTACTTTTTCGAATCGGTTAATACGGTAGATAATAGCGATATTTTTATAGGCATTACAGATGGCCTAGTGCATTACAATCCGCAATTGCATAATAGTAATACAGAAATGCCAAAGTCGTACATACGCAGTTTTATTTTTGGTTTAGATACTATTATAGCTGGTAATTTGCCTAGTGTAAAAGATGTAAGTGTACCATTTAAAAACAATAATGTAAAATTTACATTTTCTTCGGCCGTATATGATCATTCTGAAAATATTAAATTTTCGTACAAGCTTGAAGGTTTTGATGATAACTGGAGCAACTGGACTAGTGTACCTGTTAAAGAATATACAAATTTACACGAAGGTAATTACCGCATGCTTGTTAAGGTTGTTAATAGTTACAATACACAATCTAAGCCTGCACAGGTTTCATTTTCGGTCTCGCCTCCATTTTACAGGCATTGGCTAGCATACATATTATACTTAGTAATTATAGGATGCGGAGTATACTACGTTCGGAGGCGTTTGCGCACTAAAATCAGGCAAAACCGTTATTACGAAACTCTTGAGCAGCGCAAACTGTATCTTGAAAAAGAAACTAAAATTAGGCAGGAACAATATGAGCTGGAAAAAGAAATTGAACGCCTTAAAAATGAGCAGCTTAGAGTAAAAATTCTTACTAAAGATAAAGAGTTGGTAAACAACTCGCTACAGGTAGTTAAAAAAAATAAAATGCTTAATGGTATTGTAAACAGGATTAAAGATATTGATAGCGAAACAATGGATGAAGCTGCTAAACTGCGCTTTAACAAGCTATATAAAACTATTGATAAAGAACTAAATACCGATAAAAGCTGGAATAACCTTGAAAAACATATTCGAAACGTGCACTTCGATTTTTTAAAAAGGCTGAAAGAAAAGTACCCAACAATCACGCCACGCGAAATGGACTTAGCGACGTATTTACTAATGAATATGTCGACCAAGGAAATTGCCGAAATAATGAATATCTCAGACGGTGGGGTAGAACTTGCCCGTTACCGCCTGAGAAAAAAATTAGAATTGCCACGTAAAGAAAATCTTACCGGGTTTCTTATGAGTGTTTAAGCGTCGATTGGCTGTGGTTGTTGTTCCAGTCAATTTTTCTTGAAAAAAACATTACCGCACCCAGTATTAAAAATAACCCTATACTACCGGCAAGCAATGCATAATTTTCGAGCTGAATTATTACATATATAAAGGAGTACAAACCAGTAAGTGAAGCTGCTATAAATAAAGGGAATTTTTTATTTTTTAATATTGATATAGAGTAAAGGTCTATCATTACCACTACTGCTATACCCGCAATTATGTAAGCAAACCTAAAGCTACTATGTTCTGTAATAGCAATTAGCAATGTGTAAAACATAATTAGTGCTATACCTATCATACCGTACTGAAATATATGAATACTTATTTTGCTTATGGTTTGTATTAAAAAGAAAATTAAAAAGGTAAGCCCAATAACTAAAAAGCCATATTTAGAGGCGCGCTCGTTTTGCTGATATTCGTTTACCATTATTAAAAACTGAACATTAAAAGCATATTTATGCAAATCAGGTAGTGCAGTAAAATGCTGCTGAACAAAAGGCCTGTTAAGGTGCGATATTTTCCAGTCGGCATCAAAACCTTTATCAGTAATTGTTCTTCTATCGGGTATAAAATTACCTGTAAATTTTGGTGATGCCCAGTTAGATGTCATGCTCGCTTCGGTAAGTTTGCCAATAGGCACAATGGCTAATTCTTTACTGCCATCATAATTTATTTTTAAATCGAAAGGCATAGTTCCTCTAAAAGCATCACGTAGGTTAATGGCTGGTGTCTCTAAGGTTGCAATACTATCGTTTTCATTTGCCCTGGCTGCAGGTTCAAATGGATATTGCTTACCGTTAAGGTTAATGTTTACACCACCTTTAATACTCTTTAAATTATTTGTGTTTACAAGTATACTGGCTTTTTCCCATTCGATACTTTCGGGTGCAATACCCTGCGAACTAAAATCAGGAGTAGGATAATGACCCTTAAACTGCATTGCTGCGCTAAATACCGCCGACTCATATTTGCTTCTGCTTTTAGCCTGGGTTTGTGCGTTAATGTTTGCCTTTAATTCATCTGGGAAAAAGTATGCAAATTCAGTACTGGCAGTGCGTTGTATAGATACTTTTTTGGTAACATTATCTGTAACTTCTGTTTCGCTTACCACTTTATAGGGCACCTTAAGTATGGGGCCATAAAAGTAGACACTGCCACCCCAGCTTTGGGCAATTTCGGTAGATACTTCATCCTGCCTTAAGCTGCGCTCACTTATTAAACTTTTTACGTACTGTAAAGGTATTAGTAACACAAGTGTTAACAGGCCAACCATAATTACACGGGCTGTTGTAGATTGCAAAAATTTCTGATTCTCATCATGATCAGGATAGGTCATTTGAGGGTTGTTTTGGTTTTGATTGGTTTCCATGATTTAATTTGATGTTATATAATTATGTATAAATAGACTATGGTTACAGGTATGTTTAAGAATATAATGGATGTATAAGACATTAATTTTTTTTGATTATAAGTATGCAAGGCTATAAATGACATAATTGAATAGCTTACAATATTTAATAAAATCAAGACGGATATAATAGTTAAAATATCTGTGTCAAAAAAAATTTCAAATGCCTTTAAAAATTCATAAGTATCTGATTTTGTAGATGTTAATATTAGGGTTTGCATTACAAATGTTATTAGTGCAATTGCAATTGACAATTTAGGTATCCAAGGGTCTTTTCGTAGAATCTTCATTTACCATTTTTTGATAGTAGGCATCAAGCTTAATCTTAAGTATATTACCGTATTAAAAAAGTTTCCTTAATACGAGTTATTGGTAAATGCAGCATCCCGAAATGATCTAAATCATAAAATCGAAGCGCCTGTTTACCGTCTTTATATCTGCTGTAGAAGTAAACAATATGTTGCGGACAGACGACTAATCCTACAGCCATAGCTAATAAGTTTCGGAAACTATTTTTACCATTACCAAACAGGTAGTATTGTACGGCTATATCTTCTTTAATGCTGTAGCTACCGGCGATTAGTAGCTGAAAAATATCTTCGCGCTGCGCTGTAACATTCTGGCCTTCATTAATGCAAATAAGATAGCGGCCCAACTGCTGACCCAAACTTCCTTCGGGATATTTAATTAATTGACCTGCCGTTAAGTTTTTGTTTTTACGGTCGAATTGGATTCTTACCGCTTCAATTTTTTCTTTCATTGTTGTCATGATCTTTCAATTTTTTACTTTGAATTTCAAAGTAGATTTATAAATTTTTTAATTATCATTGTCATTATATAGGCTGAATAATAAGTACATAAGTATACCAAAGCCAAGGGTAATGCCCCATGCTGCCTTATAAGTATCTGCCGAAAATAAGCTCTCGAAAATGTCTGCCGTAAGCCTAACTGGTTTATGTAAAATATCCCAACTATTATAGCGTAAAAATCGGCCTACATACATTCCAAAGCCGCACAGCACACAAGTTGTTGCCATTGATATTATCGCTATTGCAGAATTAAATTTTACTGTCAACACTTTGTAGATATTTTTCATGGATGCAAGCCCGAATAGTAATCCTGTAACGGTAAAACTTATAAGCAGTAATACATCAAACCAAACGGGTACGCTGGTTTCTTTTTTAAGATGCACAAAATCAGTAATCAAGTAAGGCGCATTAGGGAGTAGTACCAACCAGCAAAGTAGGAAAGGATAAAAATACCGTCGCTTTTCAATCAGGTTTACATGGTTTATTAGTACCGATGTTACCGCCAGGGGAGAGTAAGCCAGAAACAAATTCCAGATAAGAAAAAAGAAAAAGATACTATTGGTTATTTTAGCCCTTACAAGTAGCAACACGCAGCAAAACAAGGCCAGAGCAAATAGGTTAAAGTACTGTTTAAACTCACGGGTAATAGATAATTGAATTGTTTTCATTTTATTATTATTTTAAAGTACTTTGAATTTCAAAGTTAATAATTAAAAAAAATCAGTTAGCTTTTAGAGATCAATTTTTCAAGGGCATCAATATGGTCTTTAAAGGCTTTACGACCCTCTTTAGTAGCTATGTAACGTGTATTTGGTTTTTTGCCGATGAATTGTTTCTCTACCATAATGTAGCTTTCAGCTTCGAGTGCTTTAGCATGGCTGGCAAGGTTACCATCGGTAACGCCAAGCAGTTCTTTAAGCGTATTAAAATCAGCATACTCGTTTACCATAAGTATACTCATAATACCCAGGCGTATACGATGGTCGAAAGCTTTGTTTATATGTTGTAAAATATTTTTCAAAATTATTTTTTACGGTCGTATTTAAAGTACATAATCGCGCCGTAAAGTATATGGCACACGCCAAAACCCAAAGCCCAGAACTCTATACCGTAATTAATATAATAAGTAGCTAATAAACCTATAATAATTATAGTTATTCCTAAATAACGCACATCCCGTAAAGTATATTTGCTGGCATTTACACAAGCAAGGCCATAAAACATTAAGGTTACTGGTGGAATAAGTAAATAGCATGAAATTTTTACCAGTAAAAGTGAAAAAATACCACCAGTAATTATGGGTATTAAAAAATTTATTAACAGACGTTTTGAGGTGCTATTCCAAATTTTTTCATCGTTTTTTTTTGCTTTTCGAATAGATAGAAATAAACCTGTGGTTATAGATAGTATAAGTACAGCAAGCCCGACAAAAAAGGCGCGTTTTAAAAGATCATCACCTATAATAAATGCCCACATGTTACGAGTATGAGTAATGTACTCCATATATGAAGCCCCGGCCAAAGCATAAATGCCCGCCAAAACACCAGACAACCCGCTTAGTGAAATGAACTGTGACGATTTGTCCATCATTTTTTTGATGTCCTGTATATCCTTTAAATAATTTTCCATTTTAAAGTACTTTGAATTGCAAAGTAAATTATAATAATTGAATTGGCAATGTTATTTATAAAAATAATTTGAAATTAAAGTATTAAAGGGCGGTATCAGTTATAAGCCACTCATAGGCATCAGAAAACTCACGAGCCCAAAGTAGCTCACTATGTTTACCGTTATGCACTATTTTTTTATGAATGCGCGAAGCATCGGTTACGCGAAGCATAATAATTTCAAGCATGTGCTCAATATCCGGAACCATACCCATACTCTCGTGGTCACCGGCCATAAAATAAATGCGGCCTTCAATTTTTTTAATGGTTTCCATCATTGCAAATATCTCGTCGCTAAACCAGAAAGAAGGAGAAAATACACCTGCATTACCAAATATTTCAGGATGCTTAAGTATTGCATAAAACGAAATTAAACCACCTACAGAGCTGCCAAAAATGGTTGTATGTGCAACGTCTTGTAACGTGCGATAGTGCTCATCTACATACGGTTTCAGCGTATTTACAATAAAACTCAGGTAATCATCGGCGTGGCCGCCACCGTATTTTTCGTTTTTATAGGGTGTCATCTCGTCGATACGGCGGTTAGTACCACCATGTTCAATGCCTATAATAATGGCTTGAGAATGCAATATATTCAGTTTGTCTTCAACATGCCATTCACGCTTAGGCGATTCGGCATGATCGAACACATTTTGTCCATCGTGCATATAAATTACCGGGAAGCGCTTATCGCTATCCTCATAATTATAAGGCAGATAAACCCAAATAGTTTTACTGCGGCCAAGTTGGGGCGACTCTATAGTAAATTCGGAAACCGATCCTAAAGTTGTATTCGCATCCTTTGTTTTCATGCCCTGAAAATACTGCTTTAGCTTAAGATAGGAGAGTGTTTTAGCTTATTTTTAACCCATGTAACAATTTAATCTATTTCCTTTTGCACTTTTAACGTACTAAATTTTTTATTTAGAGGTATTAAAGTGCTGTCGTTAACCTTCCAAATGTAAGTAATAGTAAAAAGCGAATCGGTTATAGCGCTTAAATTTTTTCGATCAAGAAACAACGTGTCATTTTTAATTGTGTAATTGCCCTGATAGGTTTCAGAATAATCGGTATATAATTGTACAACTTTAAAACTGTTATTTTTATACAAAGTTAAGCTACCACCATTGCTGTTTGGATCAGCTATTTCTGAAGTTATAACTACGGTTGTCCAAAATTTTTTATTATCAGATGTGAATATGAAAACTATAAATATTGAAAAGATAGCAGTTATATACAAGGGTATAAAGTCAAACTTCTGCTTGATTTTGTAAACCTTTATAACATTACCAATTGTAATTATAAAGAAAAAAAACATAAATATAGCAACCAATAGTATTGTAAATAATGCAGTTAATAAACCTGCAGTGTAGTCACCAAAAGGAATAATTATCCACAGTATTAAAACACCTAAGGTTAATAAAACCGAATACTTAATTACATTACTCATTTGTAATTATTTAATACCCATTTATAAAATGGTATACATTACTGCTGTTATATAAATCATCATAATTTTTACAGTGCAATATGTTATATAAAGCCTTTTGCTTATTGGGTGCGCTGTTGTAGTACGATTTGCAAATTAGGTAACCAGCCCAATATAATGCATTTTTAGGTCGGCGGGGTTCGTTTTCTTTATGCCAGGAGTTGTAAATATCCTTGTGCATATCATCTTTAAAGTCGGCCCAAATGGCTTTTTCACGGCCTTTAAAAGCATCGTAGTTATCATCGCTTGCACCGCTAATTAATTCTCCAATAAATTCCGCAGATCCTTCTTTAATAGCATAGGCTAATAGCGTTTCTTCTTTACCCATTTTTTGCTGATTAAAGTGAATCAGCTCATGGCTTATTGTTATAGCTATATGTTCACGATCCATAACAATGGCCTTGACATCTTTAGCCCAGGTAGTTGTATTAGTAGTACGCGTTTTACTAACTAGTTCGGTGCCAATTAATAATCCGTTTTTAGATGATGTTCCATTTGATGTAAAACAACCCATTACAAAATACACATCTGGGAATTTAGCATCCGGATATAGTTTTTTAAAATTAGAGTAATTACTGTAAATCTGTTTTTTTAAATCATCAACATTGGTCACGTCGATCCTTATGGACTCATAAAATGCCTTGTGGCTTAGTACTATGCGGGTGAAATAATCAATATCCCGTATTTTAGATTTGTTGAAATCTTTTAACCCTGCCGAAGCTTTATCAAAATATTCCTTTTGGAAAATAGCTTTAGCGTGAATACTATCTTTTATAGCAAGATCGAAAGCGGCATAAAAGTTTGTAATATCTGATGATATAATTTTAACCGATGTTACATCATTAGACAACTGCGCATGCAACAAAGTAGTGCAGGCAATTGTCAATATTAAAAAGTAAAAATGCTTTATTTTCATAAGTTTAAATACTAATTCGGGAAGCTAATTATAAGGTAGAAACCACTAATTTTTCTTTATAAACGCCTTTTTCAATTTTCCAGATAACATTGTAGCCTGCAGATCCATCACCATTTTGAGCAGATAGATACATTACATCATTTTTACTATCGTAATAGGCTGTCGTGTTTTGCAGGTTGGGCTCGAACAAATTTCCCAATGCTTGTTTAGGTAACGTAACTTTCTTCGATCCTATTGTGATTTCTATAGATTTATATTCGGTTTTTGGCAACGCACCATCGGTACCTAAATAGTCTTTACCACTAATTTTAGATACTACATTTTGCTCTTTATCATATGTAATTTTGGCTTTGGAAGCATCGAATTTCTGACTCATTACAGTAATTTTTATAGTATCTTTAGCTAAAATAACTGTATTGCTTTCATTTTCAGTTACAGGTATGGCATCGTAAGTTTCTATGTATTTCAGCCTGTTGTAATATACATATCCAAACAAATCTTTACCGTTTTTAGAATATTCTATTTTCACCCGGTTATTTTCAGGGTCATATCCAAAAACTAAAGTGTTATTGTTAAGTTTATCTGTAATACCACTTGTTTTATCGGCTGATTTTCTCACATTACTATAGCCGTCGGCATCATTAATAATAGCAAACTGGGCGAAGATTAGAGTAGGCAGGAAGCATATGCAGAATAAAATAATACGTTTCATGGTGGTTGGTTATAGTACCATAAAAATAAGTAATTTATCCGTATCATAATGTTAACCCAAATGCATTTGATACTACTACTAGTATAAATATCTTTAAGAAAACAAACGAAGTAAACTATAAATTATGTCAGACAAAAAACAATTTGGTGTATGGATGGACGGCCATCATGCAACCGTAGTAGGAAAAGCAAATAGTGGAGAATTTGCCGTTTTAGGCCATGTAAAAAATGCAGGTGCCGAACCTAATAGTAGTGAAAAAGCCTTTAACAACCAGGATATTGCCCTAACGCACACCTTTTTTAAAGAAATTGCTGCGCTAATGCAAAACGTAGACGAAATTCATGTAACCGGTACTGGCGATGCCCAGGAGCAGTTCATTCATTTTTTAGCTGAAACACCACAATACAAAAATGCTGAAGCTAAAACAAGTACTTCCACAAAAATGACCGATGCCCAATTTATTGAAATGGTACGCGAAAATTTTAGTTAGTGCCTACTTTATATAATGCAAAAACCGCCTTAGTGATAAGGCGGTTTTTTTATTATCATAAAAATCGGATTACTTTTTGTCTTCTTGAGTGGCATTAATAATAATACCGTATTCTTTATCGGCTATTTTGTATTCTTTTTTTAGTGTTTTACGGTTAATAATTTTTATTGATTTAAAACTTGAGTCATCAATGAGGGCTAAATCTCCCTCATAATCACTTACCTTAACATCTCCATTTAAAATATAAACAGCATTTGTATCACTATCAATGTTAGGAAATAACTTTTTATACTCAGCTGATTTACGGCTTAAATAGTTCCAAAATCTTTTTTTAGCAAACGGTTTGGTCTCGGCATATATTGCACCATTTTTCCCTTTGTCGCCCAGTAATTTTATAGCGGTACTATCTTTATAAACACTAACAGCAGCTATGGTTAAAGGATCTATTTTTTTAAATGCCTCTTCGGTTACAGGTATACTATCTACAATTAATGTGGCTTGCCTGTTAACCCTAACCTGCGCATTACAAAATGATATTGCCCCAAGCGTAATTATTATAAAATGATATTTCATGAGTTATTGGTTTTGTGCAATATTAATAGATAAAATTTCTACAAAACCATTTAATCAAATTTATTTTCAACAGATATTACAAATTGATTCAATTGCTAAATGTTCAATTTTACTTATTTCAGTTTCCTGATAATTTCAGCCATGCCGTCAACACTGCCTTGGTAATAATCGTTATTTTTAAACTTAGGAATACAAAATGCATCGATAATCAAACGGGTTTCGGCATCAGACAACCTTTCCTTTATTTTGCCGCCATTTTGTATACGCATGCGGTGCAGGTTTTTGCTAATTGCTAATAAGATACCCTTATTTTCTGCCTTTTCATTTTCCCATTTATACGCTTCTTTTACCGTTAGCGTTCCGAATTTATCAGCTGTACTTTCGGTAATAATAATAAATTCAACACCCTTATTTTTTTTATAATTGTTTATAATATCCTCCAGTTGATGCACCTGTTCCGATGAAAATATATTTTCATTATCTAAAATATGAGGTACAGGTTTTATGAGTTTTTCCCACTGTTCCTTGTCTTTAGCATCTTTTTCTGTTTTCTTTTGAGCAAAAGCGGTTGCGAAAGCTAATAGAAATAGTAGGCAAGTATATCTAATATGTCGTGGCATTTACTTTGTTTAATATGATGTGTTTTTAATTTTACTACACCTTCTCCTGTAGCGCTTTAATTTCGTCCCTTAGTTTAGCAGCCTGTAAAAAGTCGAGTTCTTTGGCGGCTTTTTCCATGTTCTTGCGTTTCTCACGAATAATCTTTTCAATATCACCTTTAACCATATACGTAGTATCGGGTTCGGCGGCAATTTTTGGGGCGTGTTCCAGCTTGTAGGCATTACTTTTACCAAGGGTATTTTTCTCAATTTTTTTGCTAAGCCCCATAGGTACTTTGCCGTGCAGCGTATTATATTCGGTTTGCTTGGCACGCTTGTAATTGGTTTCATCTATAGTGCGTTGCATACTGTCGGTAATTTTATCGGCATACATAATTGCCTTACCGTTTACGTTACGGGCAGCTCGACCTACGGTTTGTGTAAGCGAACGGTTGCTACGCAAAAAGCCCTCTTTATCGGCATCTAAAATGGCCACAAGCGAAACTTCGGGTAAATCCAATCCTTCCCTAAGTAAGTTAACACCTATAAGCACATCAAAAATACCTTTACGTAAATCCTGCATAATCTCCACACGTTCCAGCGTATCTACCTCACTGTGAATGTATCGGCAACGTATCGATACTTTAGTCAAGTACTTAGCCAACTCTTCCGCCATACGTTTTGTAAGAGTAGTAACAAGCGTACGCTCGTCTAGTTCTACACGCTGCTGAATTTCCTCAATAAGGTCGTCGATCTGGTTAAGGCTTGGGCGAATTTCTATAATTGGGTCGAGAAGGCCGGTAGGGCGAATAATTTGCTCTACATACGACCCGCCACTTTTTTGTAACTCATAATCGGCAGGGGTAGCACTAACGTAGACCACCTGGTTTTGCATAGCTTCGAACTCTTCAAACTTAAGCGGACGGTTATCCATTGCAGCCGGAAGCCTAAAGCCATATTCTACAAGGTTTTCTTTACGTGAGCGGTCACCGCCATACATAGCATGCACCTGGCTTACGGTAACGTGGCTTTCATCTATAACCATTAAAAAATCTTTAGGGAAATAATCTAATAAACAGAAAGGCCTTGTGCCTGCCAGCCTTCGGTCAAGATAACGCGAGTAGTTCTCAATGCCGCTGCAATATCCTAGTTCCCGAATCATTTCAAGGTCAAAGTTAGTACGCTCTTCAAGTCGTTTGGCTTCAAGGTGCTTACCAATTTCTTTAAAATAATCTACCTGTTTTACTAAATCCTGCTGAATTTCCCAAATAGCACCGTTAAGTACATCGGGGCTGGTAACAAACATATTAGCTGGGTAAATATTTAGGCGGTCGTATTTCTCGATTACCTTACTTGTCTTTTTATCAAACGCCTCAATACCTTCAATTTCATCGCCAAAAAAGTGAATACGGAAAGGCTCATCGCCATAGCTAGGGAAAACCTCTACCGTATCGCCCTTAATCCTGAAGGTGCCGGGCGTAAAATCCATCTCGGTACGGGCGTAAAGGCTTTGTACCAAACGGTGTAATAATTTGGTACGCGATATAGTTTCGCCATTGCGGATAGACACCACATTTTTCTGGAACTCTACTGGGTTACCAATACCGTAAAGGCATGAAACCGAAGCTACCACAATAATATCTCGGCGGCCTGATAGTAGGGAAGAGGTGGTATGCAGACGCATTTTTTCTAACTCCTCATTAATCGAAAGGTCTTTTTCTATGTAGGTTCCGCTAACGGGTATGTAGGCTTCGGGCTGGTAGTAGTCGTAATACGATACAAAATACTCCACCGCGTTGTTAGGGAAAAACTGTTTAAATTCGCTATACAGCTGTGCTGCAAGTGTTTTATTATGCGCCAGCACCAGTGTAGGTTTTTGCACTTCCTGAATAACGTTAGCCATGGTAAAAGTTTTACCGGAGCCTGTTACCCCAAGCAATACCTGAAACTGCTCGCCGGCATTTATACCTGCTGTTAATTCTTTAATTGCCCCTGGCTGGTCGCCGGTAGGCACATAATCTGATACAACCTGAAATTTCATTGTTATCCTCTTCTTTATCTGATTATTAATTTGTGGGAGTACTTTTTGCTTCTTTATACGAAGTTACAAAAAAGTTGCGATACTGCTTTGCCCTTACTAAGCAACAATTATGCCTAAAAAATCATATTTTGTAGCGAAAAGCATGGGCTTTAACAGCAGGCGTAATTCCTGCTTTTCGCTGTATCCCTCCTGCGTCGGGGATGCCGCTGCAATCAGGGCTATTGAGCATTTGTATTGGAAGTTTGTCGATTAGTCCTCACCCCCAGCCCCTCTCTGAAGGAGAGGGGAGCCTGAAGCGGGTATAGTTCTATAAAATTACTAATTGTAACTAAACGTATTTAAAATTTTTTGAGTAAGCATTCCCCTTCAAAGATGAGGAATGCTTACTCAAAAAATTTGATTGCCAAACACTCATAACATAACACTGCGACTGACAAATTGACTAATCGTAACACTCCATCATTAGTAAATCGCCTTGTTTGTGCTCAATAACCACCATGCCATCTGAAGCAACTTCGTTACTGCTGCCGGTACGGTACCCTATAGTAAGTGCTTCGTTATTAAGCGGGTATTTAAGGTTTTGAGTAGTAATACCGTGTACACTGCCTATAGGTATAAGTGAAATAGGGGTAGTGGCAGGATACCATTTTTCGTACTTCTGCGGAAGCAGGAAAATTTTAGAGTTATCATCCAGCAACACAATTTTTAGCTGGTCGCGAAAACGTACAATATTGGTAATATTAGTGATGGTATGGTCTGCCCGGCGGCCGGTTGCCCATATAACATTTACAGCCGGAAATTTACGGTCTACCAAATAATCAAAAGCCTTTTCAAGATCGGTTTTATCCTGATCTGGTGTGTGTACAATTTCGAGCGGGTATTGCAGGTCACGATAATATTCAGGGTCAAAACCACGGTCAAAATCGCCAAGTAAAACATCAACTTTAATACCCAGTTCTATAACACGGTTAATAGCGCTGTCGAGCACTATAACCAGTGGCGACCACTCCAGTAACTGGCCCATAAGTTCTTTACTACAGGCAGCGCCGTTAGCAATTATTAAAGCAGGTTCCTGGTCGTCGCGAACTATGTGGTGTGATGACATTATTATAGTTGTATTTTTGTAATTAGCATTAATTGTTTATTTGTTCTTCGAGTATAATTCCGTTAGGAGCTATTTTGTAATCTACCTGTTTACTGTGTATACTAAAATATTCGCCCTCTTCTTCATAATCAATATCCCCATTAATTAAAGGCACTATAATTTTACCGTTAACATCTACAATGCCCCGTAAATTACCTTTACGTACAAAAACATAATGCAAATTTTCTATGTTATCAATTTTAGAATATTCAAAAGGCAATACTTGTTTTAAATCAGCATCATACAAGCCGACTTTATTATCAACATTTGTGATAGTATAAAATTTTTCCCGTATATCATAATAATGATTTTCAGAGTATTCTGTTTTGATTTCTTTTATTTCAAAAGGCAACATTATCTTACCACTTAAATTAGTAACATATAATTTATTTTTTATAGTAACTATTATATGTTTATTGCTAAGAAAAACTGCCTTTTTATATATAGGTTCTATAAGCACTTCGCCACTGCCATTAATCAGGCCCTGATTGCCACCGCTATAAAAATTATAAATAAAACTGTTATCGTTATTTATAAGTAAATCACATTCTTTACTAAAAAGCGCTTTGCCATCTAAATCAAACACAGTAAAATTATTGCCTTTTTTGGCAATTAAGGTCTGTTGAGTTAATGTAATAGTGTCATACACCGGTTCGAGAATTTGCTTTAGCTCTGTATTAATTATGCCGTAACCGGTTTTATTTTTTACTAAATAAATGCTTTTAGCATCATACTCGCTCATGTAACCCGTATGAGTTTTTTGGGGTATAATAGAATCATAACTAAAAGAGACTAAAGTTTTTCCGGAAGAATTTATAACACCAAATTTGCCATTTCGCTTAGCAAAATACTCACGATGGTTATAGGTGTATAGTGTATCGTTTATAAAGGGAGATGTTATTACATCATCTGCATTTACAATGCCATATTTACTATTTTGGGTTGTAATATATACGCCGTTGTTTTTATAATAGCCTGTTGCAAAAACATCATCAGTATTAATAATACTACTTATAAAATGTCCGGTTTTACTGTATTTTATGAGTTGTTTTTTATAGGGGTTTTTGCTGCCTGTTACAGGTAGTATATTTGTAAAACCGCCGTCTGGATCTTCGGTAAAATTACGAGAGCGTGTAATAAGATCGTCTTTTTTGGTAATAAGATTATACAACCGTACAGAATCTTTAGACTTTATTATTAACTGCTCATTATTAGTAATATCGTTGCAACTGTACGACCATCCTTGCGGTATTGTATAACTTGCTATAGTTCTATTATCTTTAAATAAAACTTTAATATTTTTTTTGCTATTTTGGGTAGTGCAGATAAATGTCTTGTTAAAATATTTATCTATTATCACTTTTTTTATTTGGCTCACATTTTCAAAAAAAGCCGGCATTATTGATAAGCTAACCTCATCATATTTATCTGCCGGAATAATAACTTCTCCATTGGTATTTATTATACCGGGCTTTTTTAAGTTAGCCGAGTTATAATATTTAAAAAAGGAATGTAAATAATTTTTTCCCTCATCATTTGTTCTTTCCTCTGTTCTTTCGTCTATATAATTAAAATTAATTACAGGGTATGTAAACTTACTTATAATACCATTTTCGTTCATTACCCGCATACCGTTAGGGGTTTTTAGTAGTAGTACCCCGTGTATATAATTTCCGGAAATAGGAAATGGTACTTTAATAATATTAAATGTGCTATCTATTAATTGATTATCGCCCGCAACAGTTTTTACTAAAATTTTTTTGTTGTCCTTTCCATTAGAAAAGTAGGCATATTCTGGTTTAAGGTGTGCATCTGTATTTATATTGTAAAATCCAGTGATGTTTTTTTTATTAGTATATGATAAAATGTTTTCAAAGTTTTTGAGGGTATCAAAAAAATAAATTTCTTCACAGTTTTGTAAAATAGTAGTTACAGTACCGTTGTTAAACTTAAGTAGGCTGTAATTTTTATCATAATCATTTTTAGCTTCATTAACCACAATATATGCCGATGTTCCTGCAGTTCTATACAAATAATAGGTACTAAAGTATAAATTAGTTTTAGTTATAAACGGATAAATAGTTGCGCCTTTATTGTTTAAAATACCCGTTAACCCTGTTACAGGATCTTCGGCAATGTAAAACCGTTGTAAATTTGAGGTGCTACAGGCGTATATTTTTTTGTATTTTAAGGGTATAATTTGTTTATTTTTATAATCTATAACGCCAAATAAGGAGTCTTTGCTTACTACAAAAATATCTTTATCCGTAGGTTCGATAGAACTGTAAATAGCTGGTATTATTGTTTTGCCAAGAGAGTCTTCTACACCGTAGTTACCATTTTTAATAAATTTATTAATATTTTGAAAGGTGCTAAATTGTTCAAAACTTGATTCAACATATTGTTTAATAGATGATTTTTCGCCCTTTTTTAGGAGTAATACTTTTTTGCCATTAGTATGGTAAACTTTTAGTACTTTATTTTTATAGGCTTTTAATACTGTATAGCTATTAAAATTGGTAGAGGCAACAATATAATCATACTCTGGTTTCACCAATTTTTTCATATATACGGCAGATGCAAAGCCCCATTTATCTTTTTTGCGCAATAGGTAACAATTTTGGGAGGTAAGCTTAACCTCATCATAATTGGCACCTACTATTGTTTTTCCAGATAAATCTTTAAGCCCCTGTTTATTGCCTTTAAAAAAAACTACGCCTTGTGGGTAATCGTTAGGTATTGAGTCTGAAATTCTGTCGCCATATAACAGGTTTTTCCATTTTTTATTAACAAGCACATTGCCCACTATAGTAATTGAATCGTAAATTGCATTGGCAAAAAACGTTTTGGTATGGTCATTATACACGCCATACTTGCCGTTAACCTTCACAATCCAGTAATTATCGCTATATTTATTTCTGTCTAATCCATCTTTTGTCCATGACCTTTTTAAGTTAATCAGCTCACTAAGTATTTCGCTATTAATATTATCAACCGGTTTAAGCTGAGGTTTCTCTAAACTTTGGCACACAGCGATACCACTCCAAAATAGAGATAGTATAAAAAAGCAAGCAAATAGTTTTTTCATGTAACAAAGTGTGAGCTATAGCAAAAATAGCTTAAAATGCCCTGACTTATAAAATAAAATAGTATGTGTAAAACAAAAAAGTACCAAAGCTATGCCCCGGTACTTTATGCGAATTAATAATTATAATTTTATATTATGGCTTTATGGTATAATCAAGCTGGGCCACCTGCCCAATCCTGAAATACCCCAAAGCATAATTATCCTGATTGGTCTGGTTAATTATGTTTCCTTTAGCAGCAACAGGTACCGATGAAAACGGACCGCCGCCCTCAGAATTTTCTATAAGTACACTCATATAATCATAATACCTTTTAGATATGCCGTAAAGTTTAAAATGTATTACATCGCCGGCTTTATAATCTTCGTCAGATGTTATATCAAACATTTCATTACCTTTCGAAAATTCATTATCCCTAACATCATAGAGCGGGTACGGGTCTACAGGCGAATCTATGCGTGTAAGGTAATAGTTATCCTTATCGCCAGGATCGTTATAATAAAAACGTACTTCAACTTCCTCGCCGCCAAATCCGCCATCATTATTTTGCGATGTTTTGGTTATTGCAGGTGTAGCCTGTGCAATTTCTACAGCGGTATAGGTTTGGCCCTCACTCACTACAGTTAAAGTATATTCCATTCCTGTAACAGGCTTAAAATCATAGGTGCTATATTGGCCTGTTCCCGGTGTTTCGGTAAAATTGTGCACCGCTCCAAAAGTATCTGTTATAAAAACCGTAGCACCGCTTACTGCCGGAAAATCAGTGCTGTAATAACTGGTAGTAGTGGTAAGTTTTATAATTTGTTCTGTAGGGGCGGTGGCATAAATATCAGTATCTATCGATGCTTCAATTACTAAACGCGGAGCAGCCGTATCAAGATCTACATCTACAACCTCTTCGCACGATGCAAAAAGTACTACTGTTAGTATAAAAAATATATATTTTAAGTTTTTCATAATAGATGCTACTAAAATTTAAAGTTATAGGTTACACTGGGTATTATGCCGAATATCGATAAGCGTACTGCCTCATTATTCCCCGTATCTTCGTTTTGCCTAAAAGATATCGATGCCGCATTTTGCCTGTTGTACAGGTTGTAAATACTAAATACCCATTCGCCCTGCCAACCCTGTTTTTTATCTGGTTTAGGTGTGTAGGTTGCAGATACATCTAAGTGATGGTAAATAGGCAGCCTGTTCTCATTACGGTTGCCATAATTAGGCACATTAATGCCACCATACTGGTACTGGCTGTTAGGATACGTAACCGGCTGGCCCGATTGCAATGCGAATATTGCACCGTACGACCATTTTTTACTACGCTGGTATGTACCCGTAACCGATAAGTTGTGTAATTTATCGTACCCTGTATGGTACCATTCGCCATTATTAATACCGGTTTCGTTAGGCGTGCGACCCGGCGTTTTTTGTTCGGCACGAGATAGGGTGTAGGCTATCCATCCTGTTAACTTGCCTGTGTTTTTTCGCACTAATAATTCAAGTCCATAAGCTCTTGCTTTACCCGCAAGCACTACCTGTTCTATGGCGTTGTTCGCAATCAGGTCAGCACCATCAATATAATCTACCCTGTTTTTAAGTTTTTTGTAAAATACTTCGGTTTCTATACTATACTTATCGTCACTAAAATTCCTGAAGTAACCTAAAGCAAACTGATCTAATATTTGAGGTTTTATATAGTTATCACTAGGTGCCCAAACATCTAGAGGAGTGGCCGATGCCGTATTTGATATTAAATGCAGGTACTGCGCCATGCGGTTATAACTCGCTTTAATAGACTGGTCATCATTTAACTGGTATGCTACAGTGGCACGAGGTTCAAAATTACCAAAGTGCGCAATACTCTCGTTAGCACTATAATGTTTAGTACCGATGGGCACGCCTTTTTCATATATTTTTAATTGATCGTCAAACGTAACCGCCTGGTTGTTTGTATACAAATTAACATCCTGCGAGCCTACACGATTAAAATAGCTGTAGCGCAAACCATAGCTTACATTAAGCTTATCAGTAAGTTCTTGTGTGGCATCAAGGTAAACGGCTGCTTCATAAGCATATTTTTTATCAAGCTGTTCAGCATTTATAGATGAGTCTGCTGTGCTTGGTGTAATAGTACCAGGGTTAAAATTGTAGCGAATACCGCTAACGCCATAAGTAAGTTTAAGCTTATCTGATATTTTATGTTTAAAATCATACTTAAGTGTATAATTTGTAATGCCGGAATCCCACTTAAAGCCTACAAAATTAATTTCCATGCCGTACAAATAATCAGTGTACATTGTTGCAAGGGTAGCCGTTATATCATCGCTATATTTATGGTTCCAGCCAAAGTTAAGCACCGTATTACCATAAATATTATTAAAATTATCACTTATTTTTATCACATCGCGGCCTAAATAACCCGAAACGTAAATTTTATTTTTATCATTAAAATTATATGTTCCCCTCATATTAAGGTCGTAAAAATAAGCCGAGTTATCGTTGTTAGCCAATTTAAGGAACAGGTGCGCATAGGATGTTCTACCTCCCACTAAAAACGATCCTTTACCTTTATCTATAGGGCCTTCCACAACCAGTCTGCTCGATATTAAGCCAATACCTCCCACAGCGTGAAAGCCATCTGTTTTGCCTTCGCGCTGGTTAATATCCAGTACAGATGCTACCCTGCCACCATAGCGTGCGGGTATACCGCCTTTGTAAAGGTTAAGGTCTTTTATCGCATCTGAATTAAATACCGAGAAAAATCCGAACAAGTGCGATGAGTTAAAAAGTGTAGCATCATCGAGGAGGATAAGGTTTTGGTCGGCAGCGCCACCACGTACATTAAAGCCCGATGCGCCCTCGCCACCATTAGTAACGCCAGGGAGCGTAAGTAACGATTTTATAATATCTACCTCGCCCATTACTACCGGCATTTTTTTAATATCTGTAGCGGTTAGGTGGTTAACGCTCATTTCGGGGCTTTTAATGTTAACTTTTTTAGTGTTTTGGGTAATTACAACTTCATCCAATTCTGCGCTATCAGATGCTAACCCGAAGTTTTTTTTAATGTTTTTGTTAAGTACAACTTTTTCTTCGGTTGTTTTAAAACTTACATAACTTACCACAACGGTATAAGTGCCTGCCGGTAAGGTAATGCTGTATTGCCCCGAGGCGTTAGTAGATACCGATGTTTCCAACTCTTTAATGTAAACACTTGCACCAATAAGTGTTTCTTTACTGCCGCCATCGGCAATGGTACCACTCAGCGTAAAATTTTCCTGGGAGTAGCCGGAAATTGCCGAGAAAAGTGCCATGAAAAAATACAAATAAGATAATTTGTTCATTGTTTTGATTGATGGTTGATGATTTTGTGCAAAAGTACTTATCTATAACTGTAATAGTCTTACAAAATTATAAGCCATGTAGCTTTTTATACCAACGGCGTTTACATAATTGTTTTATTTAATAATAGGGTAACACTGTAAATGCATTAATTTTGTTTACAATGAAAAATTACTTTCGATACGAAAATATATGGTTTAGGAACCTGTTTTTTATAGCACTTATTTTTTGTGCAATCCTGGCAATTGATCATTTTGAAGAGCCAGATCCGCTAAGAATGTTACGGATATCGTTATCTGCATACTTATTTTACTTTTCAATTTTAATAAGTAATTTGCTTTTTATAAAGGGAATGCTTCAAAAAAACAAGTATCGCGATTTTATAATTTTCTTTAGCCTCTACTGGTTTTTTTTAATTATTATCGCTTTCATTCTTCCATCCTTTGATAATCGTAATATATCTGTATTTTCCAGGATTATTAAACAGGTTTTTTCTGCTATTGTTGGTTCAGGATTTTACTTTATGCACGTTTGGGTTATGCAAAATATAATACGTACCAATCGTAAACTTGTTGCTACAGAAAATGAGCTTAACTTTTTAAAACAGCAGCTTAATCCGCATTTTTTGCTTAATGCCATGAATAACCTGTATGGCGAGTCGCTTGCCCGCCCCGCCGATATACCTGAGCGTATTTTAGAACTGTCTACGCTACTGAGATACCAAATTGAGGCTACTAAAAAAGAGTCGGTATCGCTTATTAGCGAAATGGATTTTATAAAAAAGTATATGGAATATTACCAGTATAAAAGTGGTAAGTTAACCGTTGTAAATCAGGCCCGTATAGAGCGTGGGCAGGACAGGGTAATTCCGCCGCTGGTATTAATGCCGCTGGTTGAAAACGCGGTTAAATTTTCATCTGAAACCGATAACCCTTTTATAAAAATGGACTGGGATATTATGCCTGAAAAGTTTTGTTTCAGGATAGAGAACAGCTATTTACGTAACGGATCTAAATTATGGGGAACACAACTGGGGCTTAGCAATTTAAAGCGCAGGCTGGAAGTACTCTCTATAAAATATACCCTAACCATTGATACCGAGAGCGATAATTTTAAACTAAAACTGGAGTTATGGGACTTACCTACAAATGCCTGATTGCTGATGATGAGGTTCCGGCGCACCTTGTTATAAAATCACATATAGAAAAAACTCCGGGTTTAGAGTTTTGGGCTAGCGCATTAAACGGTAAAGAAGCGTTACATTTATTGCAACAACAAAATTTTGATATTGTTTTTTTAGATATTAATATGCCGCTTGTTACCGGTATAGAGCTTATGCAGCAATTACCGGTAAGGCCTGCAACTATTATTACTACAGCTTATTCTGATTATGCGCTAGATGCGTATCGGCACGATGCGGTAGATTATTTGGTTAAGCCAGTTTCGTTAGCCAATTTTACTAAAGCAATAGCTAAGGCAAAAATATTTTGTGATGCTAAAAGAGAACTTCCATCTAAAAAAACACTTACTTTAAAAACCAGTAAGGAAGAATTTGAAGTAGCTGCTGCCGATGTTACCTGTATTGAAAGTTATGGTAATTACCTCAAAATATATTTAGCCAATAAGCAAATGCCGGTTGTGGTTTATGGGGCGCTTTCGGCCATTGCTAATGAACTGGATGCCAGTTTTGTTCGCGTACATAAATCATATATTATTAATAGCACCCAAATACAAAGTATTGATGGTGCTACAATAAAATTGGTAAGTGGTATGAAAATACCTGTGGGGCGTAAATACCAAATACTATTAAATGGTGTTGAGGGTAAGAAATAGTTAAAATGCTAATCATCTAAATATTCGTTACCATTTAGTGCCAGCCATCCTTTTTTACCGTTAGAGAGTGTAAAACGTGCAAAGCCTTTATCAAACCTAGTGATTTCGCTATATTTTACCTGCTTGTTTTGTGGCCAATACCCTATTAAGCCTTTTTTTATAAACCGTACCGGATGGTTAAAGTATTCTCCTTCAAATATATATTTATCTGCAGCCAGCATAACTTCCTGTACTGGCAGTGGTTGTGTATAGTCAATTTTCACAATGCCTTTTTTGCCATCAGGTGTTTCAAAAATAAAACAATATGCAGGTAAACTATAATTTGCCGAACCCATGAGCATATATCGATGCGTTATTTCCTGATTTAAAAATGTAAGACTTTTATAATAATTTTGCGGCGCAATTTTATACCGCTTTACTATTTTGTTACCGTACTCATAAACCTCTACAAAAGTATAAGCACCATATTTTACCTCGATGGTATTGGTAATTTGGGGTACAGAACCACATTCTGCATATAAAGCATCGGGTGGTGTGTTGGTTAATTTTCCGTTTTTATCTACTCGTTTTAAAGCATTGCCTGTAATAGCATATGTACTTTGTGGGGTAATGTATACGGCTTTTAGTTTGGGAATAGCTATACTATCGCCATTATTAAAAAACAAGCTTGGGTGGCTGTTGTTATAAGCTGTTATTAAATATGATCCACTCAATTTAACAGAATCATACACAGCGGGTAAAATAACGTTTTTGCTTATTTTTTCTCTTACACCGGTTTTTCCTTTTGCTTTAAAAATTTGTCCCGATGGGTAACCATTATGTATAATATCTTTTAATTCTTTATTATCAGTTACCAATCCCGTTACAGGTATTTTGCTATTCATAAAATATTTTAAAGAGTAACCCTTTTTAAGCGGGATTATGTAACCGCGAACAAGGCTGTAACGGCAGAAAAATAAAATTGTAATCGTATTGTTTACTGTTACCGGTACAATATCTAAAAAACCGTTTTGATCTGTTTCACTTTTAAATTCACTCTCATTTGCTAACTTTTTATAGTTGCGGTAAATAACATAATCACCTGTAAAATTAAGCTTACCATATGTTTCAGTACCACGTCTGTCTTGTTCTTTAGCAAAGGTAAATTCAACATCCTTCAGGCTTGTTAGTAATTGTATGGTAGTACCTTTTTTTATATCGCTAAAAGGCGTAAGAGTATATTTAGCAGCTTTAGTGCCCATTTTTGCTATATCGTAACTGCGGTCGTTTACAAGCGATATAGAGTATTTGTCTGTTTGTCTGTTGTAATCTAATTTAAGGCTTTTTGCAATGTATTCTCCGTTTTCGTGCATTACAAATGTGGTAGAATTGTTTATAAAGTAATTGGCTTTAATATCAATAGTAATACTTTGGCTAAAGCTGAAATAATTATGCATGAGTAACAAAGTAATGGCCAGTTTTCTCATAATAATTTTCTACAGGGGTAATAAAAGATTGATAAACTAAATTTGTTTAATAAACACGGTATTAAATATACAATTATAATGTAAACGATATAATTATTATTTTAGCGTTATGAGTGTATTAGCCATAGACGTGTACTACCGCGAGCACAATGCAAAAGCAGTAGGTGTTTTATTTGAATGGAACAATGCAAAGTATACCGGCATTGTTATAGAATATATAAGCGAGGTGGGAGAATACATTCCGGGTGAATTTTACAAACGCGAATTACCCTGCATACAACGTATTTTTGAAAAGGTTGATATGCACACTTTAGAAGCTATTATTATCGACGGGCACATGTTTGTAGATAATATGGGTAATTTTGGGCTTGGCGGCTATGCGTGGCAGCTTCTTCAAAATAAAATACCCGTTATAGGCGTAGCTAAATCATCCTATTATGGTAATAAGGAAACGGTAGTAGAGGTATTGCGTGGTGAAAGTAAAAACCCGTTGTATGTTTCGGCAATTGGTATTGATGTGCATGTTGCCGCCGGTTTAATTGCAACAATGTGCGGCAATTACAGAATGCCAGATATTTTAAAAGAATTGGATAAAATTACAAAAGAAGAATAGAACTGATTATTTTTGAAATGTTAATCCATAATAACCCTTGCAGAATCTAACGCTGTCCACGCAGAGTTTTTATCTACATACCGTACCGTAAACTTTTCTGTTTTCTTAATCTTTTTCTTATTGCGCTTTTCTTTGTAATCAATACAGGTATAACGCATAATTACGGTATCATTCTTAATTTGCATTGTCGAGGTAATATCTTGGTAATAATTGCCTTTATAACCTAAAGCGGTCCACATGCTTTCGCAAATACTTCCCACGTCACTTTGTGGCTTTAGGTTTTTAAATAAGTCTATACTGCCACCACATATTCCTGTTCCCGTAGTGCACGATCTAAAACTTATATAACTACCGTACTTTTTAAATCCGTCATATCGCTTATTCCAGCAACAGCTATGAATGCCAACGCTATAAGGTTGCTGTGCTATTATAGTACCATTTGCAAGTGTTTCCACCAATAAATACCCCTCATAACCGTGTGATGCATTAAGGCAGGAAAAATAATGTCCGTTATTGCCTTTATAATACTTTCCAAGAGTATCATTTTTATCTATGTTTATGTAACTAAATAACGAATCGATAGTGTCAAATTTAATTTTTTGAAGCAGGTCGTGCTCATAAATGTAACCGGAATCGGCAGAAAATCCATTTACAATTCTGTTTTTATCTGATGCGATATGGCGCTGTTGATGCCCTGATAATCCCATCAATGAAAGTAAAGACAAAAAGATAATAACCAAATTTTTCATAACAATTAATTGATAAACAATGATATTAAGGACTGCTAAGCCTATAAAAGTAATTATTTTACTAGCGATAAGCAGTAGGCCTGCCGTAAAAATAACCAAGTAAACCTACAGGCGGTATTTTTAGAGAATCGATACTTTTTGTGCTTATATCATTTCTAATAATTAATACAACTTCTTTCTTAATTTTGTATTTCTAAATTTTGCGAAATATTTCTAGCCAGGATTATCAAATCTCTTCGTGTAATATGCAATTGCTATAAAATTATTGCTAATTTATACTAATTATAGGTGTGTAAATCATACATCCATAGGTAATTGTCTCTTTACAATATCCAGTCACATTTGTTTTAAATTTTTTACCCTTTAGCGAATTATTCTGGCTAAAAGCTATTGTACTTGCTAACAGCGATAATGCTATTACTAATTTATTTAGCTTCATAATATAAAAAGGTACTTTTGTTATTGTTTAAAATATAAACGCTCCCATTGTTTATAGCTATTAACCCATTGTTTGAAATGGCATCATAAGTAGTAGCTAATGTGCTGCCATCTTTAAATAGAATGTTGTATTTGTTACCTTCTTTATAAATACCTAGTGCATTTTTAAAGCTAAACCTTCCAGGATATAACATTTATGTTCACTCTTTAATATAGGCTCCTTATTAAGGTTTTCAAGGTCAAAATATTCCCAGATATTATTTTTATGCAGCCCAACAATTTTAGTTGCTAATGTATAATTACCGCCATGCCCTGTAATGTCATCATATTCTAAAGGTACAACAACATCATTATTCAGGTTAACAATGCCTATTTTGTTAGTTCTAACCACAACAAATCCTGCTTCATGAATACTATAAATAGCGTCATATTGCGGCTGTATAATGACTTCTTCCGTCGATAATTTTTTCACATTGTAATAACCGCCAGCATCTTTAACAGCATAATACTTTGGCCCTGCTTTTTCGCAAAAAATGTAACCGGAATTTGGCTTTTTACTCCATAAATTATAGGTAAACTCTTCTTGGTTATCATTTGCAGCCACTCTCAAAATTGCAATATAATCTTCTTAAGAAGGTAATATAAAACTACATGCATAAGGTTTTACAAGCCATTTACCGGTACGGTCTATAATGCCATATTTTCCGCCAACAGATACGACAGCGGCGTTTTTTACAAACGGGGAGGCGCTTTCATAAATTGTATTAAAAGCGCGTTTGCCGGTTTTTGTGTTTATATAAATAAACTTCCCGGCTTTGCCTGTTGGCATAATAGTATCTGTATAACTAGCCTGCCTTGCTAAAATAGTGAGGTCAAACGGGTATGTACTTGCGGGAGCCTGGCTATGGCCTACAAACGCTACCACTATAAATAGTAAACAAAACAGGATTTTAGTAAACATTAATATTATTTTATATAAGGATACCAAAAAAGGGTAAAAGGTTGGGAGCGAAGGTAATTATTTTTCAACCTTCTATTTAAAGGCTAATACTATACAAGCTTATTCTTCATAACCAACAAAAAATAACTCATCATTATATTTTATGATAGAATCAAATTGCACAATACTATTTTTTGTTATTTGATAGTACTGCTCATTATAATATTTATCGTTAGTTACTATATATTCGAGCTTTTTCTGTGTCTCAGGATTTTATGTTCGATATATTCATAAGATAAGCCAAGTAAGTAGGAATTAGTACTTAATTGTTTATTAGTTATAGGTATATAGTTTTGTGTTATACCATAGTTACTGGGATTCATTGCATTATAAAAACGGGTCTTAAAAATCAGTTCAGGATATTCTAACTCCTTACCATAATAGTCGTATTTTATATTGAATGTTGGGTCGGTCGACCAAAATATAAGCAAACATATAGTTGACGTAAAAGAAATAACAATCCAGCGTTTCCCGGATCTTGACAGCGGAAAAATTGATGATGCAACATAAATAGCGATAATTGAAATTATGAATCCTATCACATATTGAAATATACCTTCTAAATCCCGTATGGTAATTTTTTTTAACAAGCTAAAAGCAACCAGTACTAAAAATACAGAATAGCCAAAAATCCGCAAGACTACCGCTATGAGTTTTTTAAATATAGTATTGGGCTTATGGGTAAGCCAGCCGGTAAGAAAGGTAAATACTGCTATACCTAAAGTTAAAACAGTTACTTCAGGTCTAAAAAAAAGGAAAAGGGGCGTAACTAAAAAAGCAACACAGGCGATTATATACCACACCCTGGCAAGAATGCTTTTGCCCTTTTTAGGTGTGAAAAACATGGCTATGTAAGCTATAGACAAAAGGAGAATTAAAATTAATTTAAATTTATGCATACCACTACTTTCATGTTTAAATATAAACAAAAAAGCTACCCTTTTCAGGATAGCTTTTCTATAAATATCTAAATAAGATTACACCAATTTAGCAAGGATAGCATTAAAAGTATCACTTGGCCTCATGGCTTTATCTGTAAGTGCATAGTTAGGGTGGTAGTAACCGCCTATTTCCTGGGGTTTGCCTTGAGCACCTACAAGTTCCGCATCAATTTTAGCTTCGTTTTCGGTAAGGTCTGTAGCGATCTCAGTAAACTTAGCTTTAAGTTCAGCATCTTTATCCTGTGCGGCAAGCGCCTGAGCCCAGTATAGTGCAAGGTAAAAATGAGAACCACGGTTATCAATCTGGCCTACTTTACGCGCAGGAGATTTATCGTTTTCAAGGAATTTTTCGTTTGCAGCATCTAAAGTTTCAGATAATACTAAAGCTTTAGAGTTGTTAAGCGACTGGCCAAGGTGCTCTAACGATACACCAAGGGCAAGAAACTCACCAAGCGAATCCCAACGCAGGTAACCTTCTTCAACAAACTGCTGAACGTGTTTAGGGGCAGAACCTCCTGCACCGGTTTCGAACAAGCCACCACCATTCATTAACGGAACGATAGAAAGCATTTTAGCCGAAGTACCAAGCTCTAATATTGGGAACAAATCGGTTAGGTAATCACGTAATACGTTACCAGTTACAGATATTGTATCTTCACCTTTAATGATGCGCTCCAGTGTAAATTCTGTAGCAGCAACCGGGTTTAATATTTGAATATCAAGACCGTTAGTATCGTGGTCTTTAAGGTATGTTTTTACTTTTTCGATAATCTGTACATCGTGTGCACGGTTTTCATCTAACCAGAATACTGCAGGAGTAGCAGATAAACGTGCACGGTTTACGGCAAGTTTAACCCAATCCTGAATAGGGGCATCTTTAGTTTGGCACATCCTGAAAATATCGCCAGCCTCAACAGCCTGCTCCATATAAACTGTACCGTTATTGTTATCTACAACTTTAACTACGCCATTAGCCGTAGCCTGGAATGTTTTATCGTGGCTACCATACTCTTCTGCTTTTTGAGCCATAAGCCCAACGTTAGGTACGCTACCCATTGTTGCAGGATTAAATGCGCCATGTTTTTTACAAAAATCTATAGTAGCAGTGTAAATTCCTGAATAGCTTCTGTCCGGGATAATAGCTAAAGTGTCCTGGCTTTTGCCATCAACATTCCACATCTGGCCGCTAGTACGTATCATTGCAGGCATCGATGCATCTACAATAACATCACTAGGTACGTGCAGGTTAGTAATACCGTTATCAGAGTTTACATAAGCAAGGGCAGGAGCAGTAGTGTAAACAGCATTAATAGCTGCTTTAACTTCAGCCTCTTCCGGTTTGTCGGCTATTTTAGCGTAAACATCGCCAAGGCCGTTACGGGTATCTACACCAAGGGTTTTAAATAACTCGGCATATTTTTCGAAAACATCTTTGTAAAATACTTCTACAATAGCACCAAATATAATAGGGTCAGAAACCTTCATCATGGTAGCTTTAAGGTGAACTGAGAACAGAATACCTTTTTGTTTAGCATTCTCTATTTCTTTAGCAACAAATTCTTTTAGTTTGTTTAGGCTAAGTGCTGAGCTATCAATTATTTCGCCTGCTTTAAGCGGCGTGCTTGCTTTAAGTACGGTAACAGTACCGTCTTGTGCAGTAAATTCTATTTTAACATCGGTAGCTTCTTTAACAGTAACCGATTTTTCGCTACCATAAAAGTCGCCTTCGGTCATGCTTGCAACTTCTGTTTTGCTGTCGGCAGTCCAGGCTCCCATAGAGTGTGGGTGTGCTTTGGCATAATTTTTAACCGCGCGTGGTGCCCTACGGTCAGAATTACCTTCACGTAATACCGGGTTAACCGCAGAACCTAAAACTTTAGAGTATTTTGCTTTGGCATCTTTTTCAGCATCGGTTTGTGCAACTTCCGGAAAATCAGGAATGTTGTAACCTTGCGACTGTAGCTCTTTAATCGCAGCTTTAAGCTGAGGTACAGAAGCCGAAATATTTGGTAATTTAATTATGTTAGCTTCCGGAGTATTGGCAAGTTGGCCAAGTTCCGTTAAGGCATCGCCTATTTTTTGATCTTCGGTAAGGTTTTCCGGGAAGTTAGCAAGTATCCTTCCGGCAAGCGATATATCCCTTGTTTCAACCTCGATTCCCGCAGGGGCTGTAAAAGCCTGTACTATGGGTAATAAAGAATGGGTGGCCAGCATTGGGGCCTCATCAGTTATCGTGTAAATGATCTTTGATGTATCGGACATTTTTTTTGATTTTTAAATATCCTTTCGTTTGCAGTAGCGTGCGAAAGGCTTATTGTTAATACGTTACATATGTTTGTTTGTACCTTAATTTTACACAAGGTGGGCATAAACCGCACTAACCCTAATATAAAAAACAAGGCACGCAAATATAGCAAAAGTGATTGGAAATCATTGGGGTTTAATTCGCAAAAAATCGATTGAGTTTTTTAGTTATCTGCAAATTTGTCGGTAATTGACTGCTAAATAATCATGCTGTTTTTTGGCGAATTTAGAAGCTGAATTGTATAGTTCTTAGATAAAGATTCTAATTCTGAACTTTCAGTCTTTTTAAGATGGGGTGGTGCCTGTAAATTGTTTTTATTTTGAATGGATACCCTGTTAAAATATGAGGTAGTAAAAGATTTTATTGGAATTAATTATAAAAAAATCCCCAAAAAGTAATTTACTTTTTGGGGATACTTGTTTTTCAATTTTAGCTTAGCTTGCCGGATTTTCTGCTTTCTTAATAGTAACGGCCAGTTCTGTACCGTTTTCTTCAAGATCCATGAAAATTTCATCGCCGCTGCCTATCTTAGAGGTAATAATTTCTTCGGCCAGTGTATCTTCAACATATTTCTGGATCGCCCTTTTAAGTGGCCTTGCCCCATACTGTTTGTCAAAGCCTTTATCGGCAATAAATTCTTTAGCCTTGTCAGATAATGCAATGGTATAACCAAGGTCTTTTATCCTTGAATATAATTTTTCAAGCTCAATGTTGATGATCTCGTTAATGTCGCTTTTCTCAAGGGCATTAAATACAATAATATCATCTATCCTGTTAATGAACTCCGGTGCAAAGGTTTTTTTAAGCGCAGCTTCAATCACACCTTTAGTATGGTCGTCTGCCTGCGATTTTTTAGCGCTGGTACCAAAACCAACTCCTTGTCCGAAATCTTTAATTTGTCGTGCACCAACGTTAGATGTCATGATGATAATCGTATTCCTGAAGTCGATCTTACGGCCAAGGCTGTCTGTAAGGTAACCATCGTCAAGCACCTGTAGCATCATGTTAAATACATCGGGGTGGGCTTTCTCAATCTCATCAAGCAATACAACACAATACGGTTTTCTTCTCACTTTTTCAGTAAGCTGTCCGCCTTCTTCATAACCTACGTATCCCGGAGGCGCTCCTACAAGGCGCGATATGGCAAATTTTTCCATATATTCACTCATGTCAATACGCACAAGGGCATCTTCGCTATCAAATAACTCTTTAGCAATAACCTTCGCTAACTGTGTTTTACCAACCCCGGTTTGCCCAAGGAATATGAACGAACCAATAGGTTTGTTAGGGTCTTTTAAACCGGCACGGTTACGCTGAATTGATTTTGCAATTTTTTGAACCGCATCGTCCTGGCCTATTACTTTACCTTTAATAAGCTCCGGTAATTTAGCCAATTTGTTACTTTCTGTCTGGGCAATACGGTTAACAGGTATACCTGTCATCATGCTTACAACATCGGCAACATTATCTTCGGTAACGGTAATACGGTTGTTCTTAGAATCTTCTTCCCACTGCTCTTGTGCAATAGCAAGGTCCTTCTCAATACGTTTCTCGTCATCACGAAGCTTCGCAGCCTCTTCGTATTTTTGTTTTTTAACCACTGTGTTTTTAAGCTCACGTACCTCTTCAAGCTGCCTTTCTAAATCTAAAATTTGTTTAGGCACATTAATGTTGGTAATGTGAACACGAGAACCGGCTTCGTCTAAAGCATCAATAGCTTTGTCTGGTAAAAAACGGTCGCTCATGTACCTGCTTGTTAATTTCACACAGGCTTCAATAGCTTCCTGGGTGTAAATTACATTGTGGTGGTCTTCGTATTTGTTTTTAATGTTGTTTAGTATCGTGATCGTTTCCTCTACAGTAGTAGGCTCAACAATAACTTTCTGGAAACGCCTTTCAAGAGCGCCATCTTTTTCAATATATTGCCTGTACTCATCTAGCGTTGTGGCACCAATACATTGTATTTCGCCCCTTGCTAATGCAGGTTTAAACATGTTAGATGCATCCAGCGAACCGGTAGCCCCGCCAGCACCTACAATAGTATGAATTTCATCGATAAAAAGAATGATATCGTCATTTTTCTCCAATTCGTTCATAACCGCTTTCATACGTTCTTCAAACTGGCCACGGTATTTAGTTCCTGCCACAAGGCTGGCAAGATCTAGCGTTACCACACGTTTGTTAAACAATATACGCGATACCTTTTTTTGAATGATGCGTAGTGCAAGACCCTCAGCAATTGCCGATTTACCCACACCCGGCTCACCTATAAGCAGTGGGTTATTTTTTTTCCTACGGCTTAATATTTGCGATACGCGTTCTATTTCTTTCTCACGGCCTACAACAGGGTCTAGTTTACCTTCTTCGGCAAGCTCGGTCAAATCACGACCAAAATTGTCAAGTACCGGTGTTTTAGATTTTTTGTTAGCCTTATTGTTTCCGTTGCCAGGTTGGTTAAAAGTGCTATCGCCTCTTAAACTGTCATCCTGTCCTGGGTCGTCGTTATAGGACTCCGCTTTTGGCAGATTCTCCATATAGTCTTCTTCGTTTGATGTCATGCTGATAAACTGTTCTTTAACTGTTTCGTAATCAATTTTTAGTTTGTTGAGCAATTTTGTGGTAGGGTCGTTTTCATTACGCAAAATGCATAAAAGCAAATGGGCCGTACTTATAGACGTACTCTGGAATACTTTAGCCTCCAGAAACGTGGTCCTTAATGCCCTTTCGGCCTGGCGGGTTAAATGAAGGTTTTTCTTTTCATTATTGCGCTCAGCACTAGGGTTGGCAGGGCTCAAAATCTCTACTTTTTTGCGTAAATGATCTAAATCTACCGATATATTGTTCAGGATGGATATTGCTTTACCGTTACCATCCCTTAAAATACCCAACATTAAATGTTCTGTACCAATAAAGTCATGGCCTAAGCGAAGCGCTTCCTCTTTGCTGTAGGTAATTACATCCTTGACCCTTGGTGAAAAATTATCATCCATACTGTTATCTTTGGTAATGTAAATTTAAGAATTTACATAAGAATTTACAAAAACCGTACCTATTAAAAGTACTGTCAGGCTAAGTGACAAAAAATAAATCAATAAAAAAAACCTTTTACCAATAATTTACCAAGTTTTGGCGTTTTTTGTAAGGCTTTTCAGTGTTAATAAATAGGTTAAAAATCTTAACTTAAACGTTTATAACCTTAGCAAAATTGCGTATATTGGCACGTTTTGTAAAAACTATAAAATAACTATAATTTTTAATATAACTACTTATGGCAGAAGGAGAAAAGTTAATTCCCATTAATATAGAAGACCAGATGAAATCTGCCTACATCGACTATTCGATGTCGGTAATTGTATCCAGGGCACTTCCAGACGTGAGGGATGGCTTGAAACCCGTGCATAGAAGGGTGCTTTACGGAATGTATGAGTTAGGCGTACTTAGCAACAGGGCGCATAAAAAATCAGCAAGGATAGTAGGAGAGGTACTTGGTAAGTACCACCCGCACGGCGATACATCGGTTTACGATGCCATGGTGCGTATGGCTCAGGAATGGAGCCTGCGTTACATGCTTATAGACGGTCAGGGTAACTTTGGTTCGGTAGATGGCGACAGCCCCGCAGCAATGCGTTATACCGAGGCAAGAATGCGCAAAATATCTGAAGATATAATGAGCGACCTTGATAAAGAAACAGTAGATTTTCAGTTAAACTTTGATGATACCTTACACGAGCCTACGGTTATGCCTACAAGGGTACCTAACCTGCTTATTAATGGTGCATCTGGTATTGCGGTGGGTATGGCAACTAACATGCCGCCACACAACCTTACCGAAGTTGTAGATGGTATACTTGCTTACATAGATAATAATGAGATTGATATAGACGGACTGATGCACTATATTAAGGCGCCTGATTTTCCTACAGGTGGTACTATATATGGTTACGAAGGAGTTCGCGAAGCATTTAAAACAGGTAGGGGCAGGGTAGTAATACGTGCTAAAACCAGCTTTGAAGAAGTAGACGGGCGTGAATGTATTATTGTTACCGAGATACCTTTTCAGGTAAATAAGGCCGACATGATTAAGAAAACGGCCGATATGGTTAACGAGAAACGAATTGAAGGCATTGCCAACATTCGTGATGAGTCTGACCGTAATGGTATGCGTATTGTTTACATTCTTAAACGCGATGCCGTACCTAACGTAGTGCTTAATACACTATATAAATTTACACAATTACAATCATCTTTTAGTGTTAACAACATTGCGCTTGTTGCCGGCAGGCCGCAAATGCTTAACCTGAAAGACATGATTCACTACTTTGTGGAGCACAGGCATGATGTGGTTATCCGCAGAACGAGGTTTGAACTTCGTAAAGCCGAAGAGCGTGCACACATATTAGAAGGTTTAATTATAGCATCGGACAATATAGATGAGGTAATTGCTCTTATACGTAGCTCTAAAGATGGTGAAGAGGCCCGTGGTAAATTAATCGAACGGTTTAAACTAAGCGAAATACAGGCACGTGCCATTGTAGAAATGAGGCTTAGGCAGTTAACCGGCCTGGAGCAGGATAAACTACGCGCTGAGTATGAAGAAATAATGAAGTTAATTGCTGAGTTACGTGCTTTATTAGAAAGCAAAGACCTTAGGATGGAACTTATTAAAGAAGAGCTTGTAGAAATTAGGGATAAATATGGCGATGAGCGCCGATCTCAAATTGAATACTCTGGTGGCGATGTAAGTATCGAAGACCTTATTGCCGATGAAAATGTGGTTATCACAATTTCGCACGCAGGTTATGTAAAACGTACACCGTTATCTGAATATAAATCGCAAAACAGGGGTGGTGTAGGCCAAAAAGGCGTGGCTACCCGCGACCAGGATTTCCTTGAGCACCTGTTTGTAGCTACTAACCATAACTACATGCTGTTCTTTACCCAAAAAGGTAAATGTTTCTGGATGCGTGTTTACGAAATTCCGGAAGGGACCAAAACAAGTAAAGGCCGTGCGATACAAAACCTTATTAATATCGAAAATGATGATAAGGTTAAAGCATTTATTTGTACACAGGATTTAAAGAACGAAGACTATATTAATAGCCATTATGTAATTATGGCTACTAAAAAAGGTATCGTTAAAAAAACCCTGTTAGAGCAATACTCACGCCCAAGGTTAAACGGTATTGCCGCGATTACCATTCGTGAAGATGATGAATTATTAGAAGCTAAATTAACTACCGGCGAAAGCCAGGTGCTTATAGCAGTTAAATCAGGCAAGCTGGTTCGTTTTGAAGAAGGCAAAACCCGCCCTATGGGCCGTAGCGCAAGTGGTGTTCGTGGTATTACCCTTCAGGATGATAACGACGAGGTTATTGGCATGGTATCTGTAAATGATATGAACAGCGAAATACTTGTAGTATCGGAAAAAGGATATGGCAAACGCTCCAGCCTTGATGATTACAGGATAACCAACCGTGGTGGTAAAGGTGTTAAAACCCTAAGCATTACAGATAAAACAGGTAGCCTGGTATCTATTAATAGCGTTACCGATGCAGATGACCTTATGATTATTAACAAATCGGGCTTAACCATTCGTATGGCCGTGTCAGACCTTAGGGTTATGGGCCGTGCTACACAGGGTGTACGCCTTATTAATATTAAAGGTAACGACTCTATTGCTGCAGTAACGAAAGTTATGCGTGAAGAAGATGCTGTAGATGAGGCTGTTTTTGAAGTTCTTGATGGTGTTGATGCCGAAAATGGTGTTAACGCAATTATACTTCCTGAAGGAACTGATGTAGAAGACCTTGAAATAGACCCGGATGATTTTACTGAAGAAGACGAAACAACAAACGAATAAATTATAATTCTATGAACATTAAATATGCAGTCGCAGCGTCGCTATTGCTATCTTTAGGTGCTTACGCGCAAAAAGATGAACTTAAGGCGCTAAAAAAACTATCTGAAAAAGAAACTCCGCTTTCTGCTGAAGAGAAACAAAAATATGCAGCGCTTTTATTAACAGCAGAACCAACTATTGGTGCTGCTACAGCCGAGCAGAAATCAGATTATTACTTTTACAAAGGTAAACTTGCTTTAAAAAGCGTAATGGGCGATGCTAACTTTGCGGCCGATCCTGCTAAAGCATTGGCTACTTTAAATACTGTTGCTGACGATTTAAACCAATCGTTAGAAATTGAAAAAGCGGGTAAAAAAGTACATACTAAAGAAATTCAGGAAGCTATTTTTCCGCAACTTAAAGGTGGGGCACTTGGTTTAGCAAACGCTTTATCTGACAAGAAAAAATATAAGGAGGCAGGGCAGGCTTTTGAACTTGCTTATAAAATAGATCCTAAAGATCAGGCTAATCTTTACAATGGAGCTGCTATGGCTGTTAATGCTGTCGATTATGATGCTGCTCTTAAAGATTATTTAGAACTTGATAAAATAGGTTTTACTGGTGCGGGGACAAGATACTTTGCGAAAAATAAATTAGGACAGGAAGAAGCTTTTAATGATAAAGCATCTAGAGACCTTTATGTAAAGCAAGGTTTATATACCAGCCCAAGAGAAGAGAAATTGCCATCGTTAAAAGGTGATATTGTAAAAAACATCGCGCTTATTTATGTATCTAAAGGTGAGGTTGAAAAAGCTAAACAAGCTATGACCAATGCCAGGAAAGAATTCCCTAATGATACCAGCCTGATTGTAGAAGAGGCTAACCTTTACTACAAAACAGGAGATATGGATACTTATAAAAAACTTATAAGTGAAGCTATTGCAAAAAACCCTAACGATTCCGGATTACTTTTTAACCTAGGAGTAGTTACTTCAGCAACCGATAAAGTAGAGGCGGCTAAGTATTATACCAAAGCAATAGCTGTTAAACCTGATTTTTTTGATGCTTACATTAACCTAGGGCTTTTACAAATTGACGGTGAGAAAAAAATTGTTGATGAGATGAACAGTTTAGGATCATCTACTAAAGATAACCAGCGTTATGCGGTGCTTAAAAAACAAAAAGATGTAATGTATGCAAGAGCGTTGCCTTACCTTGAAAAAGCACACCAGCTTAAGCCAGATGACCAATACGTAATATCTGTACTAGCAGGTATGTACCAGGCACTTGATAAAATGCCTGAGTATAAAGCCATGAAAGCTAAAGTAAAAGCATAATATTGCTTTTATAGTATACTAAAACGCCCCGCATTGCGGGGCGTTTTTTTGTTACAGTATTAAGTAAACTAACTGCAATTGTTGGGGGCTATCTTACATCTGTATGTAATTAAAATATGAACGATTTATATTAGCCTGTATGTAATTAAACACAGAATTTATAGATTTATAAGCCTTTTATAGGTTTAAGCCATAACTAAATGAGTTAATTTGGGTATTTACAAAACAAAACGGCCGCCTAAATTAATAGGCGGCCGTTTTTATCAAATTTAAACTCTAAGATTAGAACTGTAGGTTTACAGTAAGTTCGAAATCATCGTAGATAGCAGTATCTCCAAGGCCACCAAGGATGCTTTCAGATTTGTATTCGATACCGTATTTAGTACGATCTACTTTAAATGCAGCAGTAGCAGTATTTTTAGCTACAGTAATATCAAAAGTTACCGGTTTAGTAACGTTTTTAATTGTAAGGTCTGCAACAACAGTGTAAACTCCAGCAGATTTAGCAGTAACTGTTTTGAAAACTAATTTAGATGTAGCAAATTTATCAGTACCAAAAAAGTCTGTAGCTTTTAAGTGTCCTTCTAATTTCTCTTTGCCTTCACCAGCTTTAAGGTCGGTTACAGCAATAGAGTTCATATCTACAGTAAAGTTACCACCTGTAAGTTTGTTGCTTTTAAAGTTAAGCACACCATCTTTAAAAGATATGTTGCCACTGTGCTGGCCAGTTACTTTTTTACCAACCCAAGAAATAGTACTTTTAGCTGTGTTGATTTTTTTGTCCTGAGCGGTAGCTGTAAATGTAGCTACAGTTACTAATAATGCAATTGCAATTGATTTTAGATTTTTCATCTTTGTTGTTTAATTAAAAATTTGAGTTAATATTAAAGGGTAATAAATAATTCTTCATTTGGTTTTCTCACCTTTTTGGCATGTTGCATAGCATCTTCTTCGTGGCGGTAACCTATTGCAGCAACAACTGCTGCGCTAAGGCCTTTAGCTTCTAAGCCAAGTATTTCATTAACTTTAGCAGCATCAAAACCTTCCATAGGCGTAGCATCTATTTTTAAAACCGCTGCACTATTAATAAGTGTAGAAAGTGCAATGTAAGATTGCTTAACTGTCCAGATATTTTTCTGCTCATCTGTAAGTCCGGCTAAAAAACCATTAATGTAATCGCCAAAACCACTTACCGCTTCGTGCGGCACACCGCGTTGCGCTACAATAGTATCAATAAACTTAGTTACATGGCCCGTGCCTACGTTAACCTCATTTGCAAAAATAAACAGGTGAGAGGCATCTGTAAAAATATTTTTATTGTTACCGCCGGCAGCTTCGGCAAGTTGCTCTTTTACAGCCTGGGTTTCTACAATAATAATTTTGTACGGTTGTAACCCTACAGACGATACACTAAGCCTTACAGCCTCTTTAAGCTGCTCCAGGTCTTCGGTTGATACCTTTTTAGCAGCATCATATTTTTTTACGGCATAACGCCATTTTAAACTGTCAAGATAATTTAACATACTATTGTTTTGGTTTATATAGTTCGGTATTTTTCTAATAAGTAATTAAGCTGTTCCTGTTCCTGTTGCGTAAGGTTGTTGGCAAATTTGCCTTCACTTTTATCAACTGCAGGGTCTAATTCGCTGAGTAAATTTAGGCCTTTTTCTGTAATAAAAATTTCCATTTTTCGGCGGTTGTCAGGGCAAATCTCACGCTTTACAAAATCTTTCAGTAATAGTTTATCAACCAGTCGGGTAGTATTACTTGTCTTTGCAATCATGCGCTCCTGTATAACACTCATATTAGTAGGTTTGCCTTTTTGGCCGCGAAGTATACGCAATACATTAAACTGCTCCGGCGATAAATCATAACTTTTCATCACTTCGTTAATATTATCAGATACTACGCTGTGTGTATACATTAAATTCATCACCACCTTTTTAGGCAATGTCATAGTTTCGCTTTTTATTACTTCTTCTATCTTCATGGCTACATCTGTCAATGTTGTAATTGTAACATTTGTATCTACAATATTTGTATATACAAATGTAGTTTAATATCTCATTCTGAAATCAAATCGACTTGTTAATTTTTTGTTAAAAATATTTACCACCTTTTATTTGGCGGTAATTTTAGATGTTTAAATAAACACATAAGTATTATGTACAAAATACTAAGTAAAATAAGCATTGTGGCTATGGTTTGCATGAGTGTATCCTGTAAAAAAGAAACCACAACTGTCGTAAAAGCTAATGATACCATTGCAGATACAAGTAAAACTCAATTTCCGGATACATTAGCCGCATTAATTCCTAAACCTATTAAAGTTTATACAAACGACACGGTCTCGGTAAAAGCGTATGAGTATGAAGGATTGAAATATTACCTGAATCAAAAAAACGACACAACTTATGTAATAAACTTTTGGGCTACCTGGTGTGTACCGTGTGTAGAAGAGCTGCCTAATTTTGAAAAAATAAACGCTAAGTATAAAGAGAATAAAGTAAAAGTGATTTTAGTAAGCCTCGATATGCCTAAAATGATCGACACTAAACTGCTGCCCTTCATTACCAAAAGACAATTAAAAAGCGAGGTACTATTAATGCGCGATCCCGACCAAAATACCTGGCTGCCAAAAGTAGATTCTACCTGGAGTGGGGCGTTGCCGGCAACTATTATTTATAATAAAGATATGCGAAAGTTCTATGAGCGATCGTTTACCTATGATGAGCTTGAAAAAGAAGTGAGTAATTTTAAATAAACTATATATAATGAACAAAATAAAATTTTTAGCAATGGTGCTTGTTATGGGAGCACTTGCCGCGTTTAAGGCAGATGTGCCACCAGCAGGTTATAAAGTAGGCGATATCGCGACCGACTTTAGCCTTAAAAATGTAGATGGCAAAATGGTATCGCTTAAAGATATTAAGGGTGCTAAGGGATACATTGTAGTGTTTACCTGCAACCATTGCCCATATGCGCAGGCATATCAGGACAGGGTAGTGGCACTCGACAAAAAATACAAAGCATTAGGTTACCCTGTAGTGGCTATTAACCCTAACAACCCTGATAAGGTTAAAGAAGATAGTTTTGCTAACATGCAGGAAAGGGCAAAATCGAACAAATTCACTTTCCCATACTTATTAGATGATGGTGGAAAGATATTCCCGCAATATGGTGCTACTAAAACACCACACGTTTATGTGTTGCAAAAAACAGCTAAAGGTAACGTGGTTAAATACATTGGCGCTATTGATGATAATTATGAAGATGCAGCCGCTGTTAAACAAAAATATGTAGAGAATGCCGTTGATGCCCTGCTTAAAGGTAAAGATGTAACTGTAAAAGAAACTAAGGCTATTGGCTGTTCGATAAAAGCATAATACCTTTGCTATAAAATTATAAACATGAATTTATACCAACAACAATGGTGGGAAGATGCCCAGCAGGATGAAAATGCTGTGATACTGGACGTTAGAACACCAGATGAATGGAATGACGGAATTATACCGGGAGCTATTACTATAGATTATTATAAAGGCCAGGGCTTTATTGATGAGGTAGAGCAACTTGATAAATCTAAAAACTATTATGTGTATTGCCGTAGCGGTGCCCGTAGTGGCAATGCCTGTGGTATTTTAAACCAACTGGGTTTCGAAAACGCCTATAACCTTTCTGGAGGTATACTGCAATGGAGCGGCCCTGTTGTAGCTCTGGAAAATTAATTAAAGCCCTTCGGGGCTTTTTTTTATGGTTATAATTTAAGGAGCAAAATGGCTTGGTGCTTACCGGTAAACATAGTTCCCGCTTTCGCCTTTATCGCTCCGCTGCGCTGCGAGGATGCCGGCTCTATCGGGTCTAAGAGCTATCTTTAATGTTTATTTGTAAGTAATTGTAAGAAACACAGTGCAATAAAACCGAATAGCTTAAGTTTGAATAGTTATCAATCACCAATCAATCAAACTAATGAAAAAAATTATTGTACTCTTTATCCTGCTCGCCTCCTTTAATGTTGCTGCTCAGGAAAACTCAATATTATGGAAGGTAGAAAGAGGTAAAGCAGTAAGTTACCTGTTAGGCACCAACCATGTTTTTGGTAAAACTTTTTTAGAAAATAATAATGCAATAATCAAAGCGCTAAAAGATGCCGATGTTGTGCTACTGGAAAATATAGAAACTAAAGATTCTATAGTTAATGCGAGGCAACCGTTTGCTTATGTAAACAGTTTAGCACCTGCCGAAAAAACCGTGCTAGAAAAAGTTGTCGATAAAAATGTAGATGTCAGTAAATTAACCATTAGGGAATTGTTGTTGCTTACACAAAACTACTGGGATAAATTTTCGTGCCTGAATAAAAAATACAAGCAAGATGTATTAATGATGGATACTTATATTCAAAATTATGCACTAGCTCAAAAAAAACAGGTTTTTGGTTTAGAGCCTATGGCTACTACAATAGATTTTGTGCAGAACGAATACTTAAAAGGTGTTGAAGAAACTAAAATGATAGCATCGTTAAAATATAAGTTAGATGCCATTTCTAAAGGGCAAATTCATAATAATTGCGAAATGGATCAGCTGTACACAATCGGTAAATTTAAATTTACTTTTGATACTATTCTTGACTTGCCAATTGTTACAACCAGGAACAACAGCTGGATTACTAAAATTTATGAAGTTTTAGCAGATAATAAAAAAGCCTTTATAGCGGTAGGCGCAGCCCACCTTGATTACAAAAATGGGATAATAGCCATGTTACAGCAAAGAGGGTATACGGTAACACCTGTTGCGCTTTAAACATTTTTAGAAGAAAACGTATTGATATTCTCTTTCCAGTAATCAACAAGGCTGCGTATTTTTTCTTTGTATTTATTATAGTCATTACCTTTATGAATATACCCTTGTATCGATAGCTTGTTAGCTTCCTTTATAGAATATTCGTCCTGGGCGTTAGATATAAATATGTACGGAATATCTTTATCATTCAGCAGTTCTTCTTCAAGTATAATATTACGTAGCTCAAAACCGCCAAGCTTTGGCATGTTAATGTCAGATATTATTATAAAAGGCTCAATTTCGGGCCTGCGAATATAATCTAACGCTTGGGTGCTATCGGGAAAAAAAACAAGTTTGTTCTTATAGCCAAGATCTTTAAAAATCTCTTTTAAAATATCCCTGTCGTCTTCATCATCTTCAATTACAAGAATATCCCTGTGCATTTTCATATAAGCCTGATATTTGGTTATTGGTACTGTAAATTTATTGCAAAATTATTTTTTATCCAAAACTATATGTTACTACATATTACAAAATCGTTATAATGTACTATTAAATTTTGGTTCGGTAATTGTAAGGTATTAGCTCTTGCCATCAACATTTTTAGTAACTTCGTAGTATCAATTAAAAAACAAATCATGAAAATTAAAGCCTTAGTAGTAGCCCTGCTTTTAATGCTGCCTCTTGCAAAAGCAACGGCTCAGGAAAGTGCCACAGTAATTTTAAACAAAGCCTACTCACAGGCTAAAAAAGAACATAAAAATGTATTTGTAATGTTTCATGCCTCATGGTGTGGCTGGTGCAAAAAAATGGAAAAGAACATGCAGGCCGATGCTACCAAAGCTTTTTTTGACGATAACTATGTAAGTACCGCGCTTGTAGTACAGGAGTCGCCTAAAAATAAAGCGCTGGAAAATCCCGGAGCAGCAGAATTGTTAGATAAATATAAGGGAGGCAAGGCAGGTTTGCCATTTTGGGTAGTGCTAGACACAACCGGTAAAGTACTGGCCGACTCATTTAACGCAAAAGGCGAAAACCTGGGTTGCCCATCATCGCCAGAAGAAGTTGCAGAGTTTACTGCCAAGCTTAAAAAAACATCTAAACTTAAAGACAGTCAGTTAGCTGTTATTGCCAATACGTTTACAATTAAAAAGTAATAAAGTAGCAGTGCTATAAAATAATACATGCAGGATATTCCGTTAAATATACAATTGCTCATTTGCATTATTGGCTTACTGGTTTTGGTATTGGCGTGGCTGATAGTCAGGATGCTAAAAGCCGAGAAGGTAAAGCGTGAACTTGAAGGCCGTTTTTTAGACCTTGAAAATAAAACAAATACATTACAACTTCAAACATTAGAGTCGAGGCTGAATCCGCATTTGTTTAAAAACATACTTAACTCTATACAATCGCACGCGTATCAAACGTATTTTGCAATGGATAAGCTGTCTAATGTGTTGGATTATATTTTATACGAAAGCCAGAACCGCTTTGTAAGCCCTAAGGAAGAGATTGAGTTCGCACTTAATCTTATAGAGATCAATAAAATAAAAATCAGTCCGCTGTTTTCTATCAATGTAAAAAAGAAAATCGATGAGCAGGATGCCTTGTACGATCAAAAAATATTGGCTCCGTTAATATCCATCGACCTTATAGAAAACGCCTTTAAGCATGCCGACTTACAAAGTCCCGATGCGTTTATTACAATTATAATAGAGTTTAAGGATAATACTTTTTCGCTTACGGTATCTAACAAAGTATCGCCTAAATCGGCATTTTTAAAAGAACATAGCGGTATAGGTACAGCTACATTAGAGCAGCGTTTGCGCATTATTTATAAATCGTGCTTTAAGCTGGAACGTTATGTTGAAGAAGACGTGTATGTTGCACAATTAAAAATAAACTTACTTGAACACAAAAATCAGATGCTTACTTCTTGATGACGAGCTGCCGGGATTAACCCTGCTTAAAATGTTGTGCGAGCAAATACCTAACCTTGAAGTGGTTAAAGCATTCAACAGCCCGCTAACATTATTACAGGAAGAAGGAAAACTGGAATACGATTTGTTAATTACAGATATTGAGATGCCCGGCATGAATGGCCTGCAGGTTGCAGATGCAATAAAAGATAAAGCCATTATTTTTACCACCGCCTATAAAACTTTTGCGGTAGATGCCTTTGACAGGGATGCTGTAGATTATGTAGTGAAACCCATTAGGCCTGAGCGGCTTGCGCATGCTATAGAAAAAGTTGCTGCATTAATGGCTAAACCAAAACCTGCTGCACCAAAACAAATTCAGCTAAATACAGATAAGGGTAAAGCCCTTATTGGCGTTGACTCTATTTTTTGTATTGTAACCTCTAAAATAGACAGTCGCGATAAAATTATTATTTTAAATAACGATACTAAAATTACGGCTAAAAATGCATCGTTCGAAAAGCTGATGGATATGCTTCCTAATAACGATTTTTGCCGAATAAACAAAAAGGCAATATTGGCGTTAAAGCATGTTCAGTTTTATGCCCACGATACAATTACTGCCGATAGGTTACTGCCAGACGGTACACATTATACGTTTCCGCTAAGCGAAATTTACCGTACAAACTTTATTAAAAAAGTAAAAATATAGATATTTTGTTATGTTTTTGGCTATTGTGTAGTTTCATTACAAAATAACTCCCGTTCATTACATAACCTATAAAGTGGTAGTGGCTTGGTGTTTATTACAACGTTTTTCTCTGTAATATTGCGCGATATTTAAAAGCCACAATCATGAAAAAATTTAAAACCAGCATTTTCTATGTTGCAGTTATAGTACTTTTCTCCGGAATAATATACATTGCGCTTAAAAATGGTAAAACGCTGGAGTTGGGTCGCGACGTTGTGACCAAAAATTCGGGTAATGGGCAGTGGCAGGATTTTACTGATTCTCTGTTCCACAATCTGGGCGATCCGCTTGCATTATTATTAGTACAAATTATTACCATAATTTTTGTTGCCCGTTTGTTTGGCTGGATCTGTAAAAAAATCGGGCAGCCAAGCGTTATCGGCGAAATGATAGCCGGTATAGTATTAGGCCCATCATTAATAGGAACACACTTTCCTGAATATTCAAATTTACTTTTTCCGGCGGGCTCACTCCCTAATTTAAAATACTTTAGCCAGCTTGGGCTTATACTTTTTATGTATGTTGTAGGTATGGAGCTGGATCTAAGTGTGCTTAAAAACAAAGCTAAAGATGCGGTGGTTATAAGCCATGCAAGTATTATTATTCCATTTACATTAGGGCTTATATTAGCCTATTATATTTACGAAAATTTCGCTCCTGCCGGAGTTGCGTTTTCATCATTTGGCTTGTTTTTAGGTATTGCAATGAGTATAACGGCGTTCCCGGTACTGGCACGTATAGTACAGGAAAGGGGACTACATAGAACGCGAATTGGTGCATTGGTAATTACCTGCGCCGCTGCCGATGATATTACCGCCTGGTGTATTCTTGCGGCAGTTATAGCCATTGTTAAGGCAGGCACATTTGTAAGTTCGCTTTATGTAATAGGGCTATCGGTACTTTATGTGGGGTTAATGTTAGTAGTGGTTCGCCCGTTTTTAAAACGTATTGGCGACCTTTACAGCCATAAAGAAAATATTACCAAACCTGTTGTAGCCATTTTCTTTTTAACCCTATTAATATCTTCATACACTACTGAAATTATAGGTATCCACGCCTTATTTGGCGCATTCATGGCGGGTGCCATTATGCCGGAGAACATGAAATTCAGGAGCATATTTATAGAGAAAGTAGAAGATGTTTCTCAGGTAATGCTGTTGCCGTTATTCTTTGTATTTACAGGGCTTAAAACCAATATAGGTTTGCTGGATGACCCATACATGTGGAAAATTTGCGGACTTATTATATTAGTAGCTGTTGTTGGTAAATTTTTAGGCAGTGCTATTACAGCAAAATTTGTGGGCCAAAACTGGCGCGATAGCCTTACTATTGGTGCCCTTATGAATACCCGTGGCCTTATGGAACTTATTGTTTTAAATATAGGCCTCGAACTGGGGGTACTTTCAACCGAAATATTCTCGATGATGGTTATCATGGCACTTGCTACCACGTTTATGACGGGCCCTGCGCTCGACCTGATAGGCTTTATTTTTAACCGAAAGAAAAACTACATACCGGCAGAGATTCGCCAGGCCAGCCAGTTTAAAATATTAATATCATTTGATAGCCCAGACGGAGGTAAAACATTACTTCGCCTTGCTAATGCCTTTGTAGGTAAACTTAAAGCCAATGCTATGGTTACGGCAATGCACATATCGCCAAGTAGTGAGATACACACCTTTAACCTTCAGGAATATGAAGATGATAGTTTTCGCCCAATTTTAGCCGAAGCTGAAAACCTAGGACAGAAAGTAACTACACTATTTAAGGCTACTACCGATATGGATAGCGATATTGCTACGCTGGCAAATAAAGGTGAGTTCGATTTAGTACTTATAGATATTGGCCAGTCAATTTTTGAAGGTACATTACTGGGTAAAATACTTGGTTTTACAACCCGTATCATCAATCCGGAAAACCTGCTGAACACCTTTACAGGTAAAGAAAAGCTGTTCGAAAATTCTCCGTTCGACGATCGTACACAACACATACTTTCTAAAACACAGGCACCGGTAGGTATATTGGTAGACAAACAGTTTACAGCTGCCGACAGGGTTTTTGTAACTATTTTTGATGAAAGTGATGCATTTTTAATAGAGTTTGCCCAAAAACTGATTACCAATGCAGGATCGCAGGTAACGGTGCTTGATGCCGATGGGTCGATTAAAAATAACCCGCAAATGAAAGAAAGCATCCGTAGTATAGAGCACACTGTACCAAACCATATTCAGTTATTAAACCAAAAAATACTTGAAAAAGAGTTTTTACAAAGCCAGGACCTTATGATAATAAGTGTTGATAGCTGGAAAAAACTGGTAGAATCGCGCAGTACGTGGTTAAACAATACACCATCGTTACTTATCTTAAAAAAATAATACAAGTTTTAGCATTAATTTGAATTTGTAAAAGAGATCATCGTGAGATGGTCTCTTTTTTTGTGGCAGCACCACATTTGCGCATTTTATAAGCGTTGTTCCTGCTGTTGGCTATATCTGCCTCCCTGCTGTCGGCAGGATACCGCTGCCATCAGGGCTAATTTCAAGCTATCGGCATCTTTTAATAGTGGCAATTTTGTATAAAAATTACATGCCGCTCCTCTGGAACTCGAATCTGTCCGGCTATAAATCTTCTATAGAGATGTCGCCCCGCTGGGGCTCACAAAGTTTGTAGCTATATTTACCATAAACATATTGCCTCAATGGGGTTCAAAATGAATATGAATTTGCTAACGCGATTGTGGCATTCCCCTCTTGAGGGGTGGCCGAAGGCCGGAGTGGTTCTTTTTTTGCTTCTAAACAGGAGTGGTTTGAGCTACGGAGTAGCGAAATATTTATAGCATTTTGTAAGCGAGTACACCCAAGCCCCAGCGGGGCGACATCTCTATAGAGAAATTTATGGGCTAACAATAGTGAGCTCCGGAGGAGCGGCATATCTATAAAACATCAATTTTGCTTCGGACTATTATTACAACACTTAAATCTAAAAACAGAAAGCCCCGAGAGCGAACTCCCGGGGCTTTCAAACCAAACAATTATTTATAAAGAGGTAATGATTTTTTATTTAATGGTAGTACCGTTTCTCATTTCTTCGTTAGCAGCTTTAACCAGTTTTTGATTTACACTAAGGCTATCACTAAATACCTCGATATTATCGCCCGATTCGCGGCCTTTAACAACGCCTGTGCGATGTGTAGCATTATCTTTAACAGTAATAACATAAGCACCTTCGCTAGAGCTTACTACCGCTGTTTTAGGTACAACATAAGTGCTGTCCTGCGAGTGCAGAGCCAGCATAACTTCGGCAACCATGCCAGGTAGTAATTTTTTAGTATCGTTTATAACATCCATCTCCACACGTTCAGATCGTAAGCGTACATCAAGCGCGCCTGCCATACGCTGTATTTTAGCCTTAAATGTTTGGCTAGGGAATGAGCGTACACTAAAGCTTATCTCATCGCCATTTTTAAGGTAACCGGCATACATTTCAGGTACTGATACCGCAAGCCTTAGTTTCTTTTGGTCCTGCACTGTAAGCAATGGCAGGTCAGATCCTTTTCCAGCAGGGCCTACATAAGCACCGGTATTAATGTTACGGGCAGTAACCACACCATCAAACGGGGCGCGTATTTGCAGGTAGCCCAGCATTGTCTGGATTTCTTTGTAAGCAGCTTTAGCGGCCTGTAATTGCGCGTAGTCAGAGCTTTTGCGTGAGTTAGCAAGGTCAAGGTCGTTTTTAGATATGGTACCTTCAACCTTACTGGTTTCCAGTACACGGTTGTACGTACTGTTGCTTGCCGTATAAACCGCCTCTTGCGAGCGTAATCGTGATTCGGCTGCAGCAAGCTGAGAGCTAATTTCTGGTGCTTCAAGTACAATTAGTAGTTGGCCTGCCTTAACTTCGCTGCCAATATCTACTTTAAGTTCTTTTACAAAACTACTCACTTTTGCATACAGATCTACCTGTTTAAAACCCTGCAATTCTGCCGGAAGGCGAATGTCTGACGATAATTTCTCCTTGTGAAGGTCGAACGTTTCTATTGTTGGTTCAACTTCTGCAACCGGAGCTTCTTCTTTTTTGCCACAGCTGTTTAGTAAACTTAGTACCGTAAAGGCAGCCGCAGGTAGTATTATATATTTTTTCATGATATTAATGTAATGGGGTTGTGGTTGTTGGTATGTAATGTTTACTATCTGCATCTTCGGGGTCAAGTGATACCGACTGTGTAGTCGATTTATTTTGCGCCCATGCAAATATAACAGGAAGTATAACAAGTACGGCAAAGGTAGAAAATAGTAATCCGCCAATAACAGCCCTGCCCAGTGGCGATACTTGCTGCCCACTTTCGCCATGGCCTATAGCCATTGGTAGCATACCGGCAATCATGGCTACAGATGTCATTATAATAGGGCGAAGACGTAATGATGCTGCCTCGCGTGCCGCCTCAAGCGCATTGCCGCTTTTAAGTCGCAATTGCTCGGCATTGGTAACCAGTAACACCGCATTTGCAATAGATACCCCTACGGACATAATGATACCCATGTAACTTTGAAGGTTAAGGGTAGATCCTGTAATTAGCAGCATTAATAGTGCTCCTAATACCACTGCCGGAACAGTAGTTAAAATTACCAGCGATACTTTAAACGACTGGAAGTTGGCCGAAAGCATAAGGAAGATAACCACAACGGCTATTAATAAACCAGATTCCAGGCTGCTCATAGTTTCGTGCAATACAGTACTTAAACCAATAGGCTCAATAAACAAACCACGTGGTAATTCGCCTAATGATGCTATGGCTTCTTTTAAATCTTCAGATGCGGTACCTAAATCGGTATGGTTTGTATTTGCAGTGACAGATACATACGGCATGGCACCAAGGTTATCATTTTCGCCATGAGTATCAGTATGTGTTATTGTAGCAACATCACCCAATACTGGACGTACCGAATTTTTAAGTAATGGTATGCTGGAAATATCCTGTTCGGTCATCATTTTATCGAGCGGCACCTGTACCTGTACGTTATATGATAATCCTACTTTTTCGTCTATCCAGGTGTTTTTATCGGTATAACGCGATGATGAGGTTGATGCGATAAGTGACCTTGAAATATCGTTCATATCAACGCCCAACTGTGCCGCCCTAACCCTGTCGATAGATATATTAAGTGCAGGGTAGTGCATAGACTGCGCAATTTGTACGTCTCTAAAATAAGCCTTCTTTTTAAGCAGTGCGATTATTTTATTAGCATACTCTTCATTCAGTTTTTTGTTTTTACCGGCAATCCTAACCTCAATAGGGGTAGGCGATCCCTGGCTTAAAACTTTATCGGTAAGTTCTATAGGCTCAAATGATAGTTGTGTTTCCGGCTCTAGTTTTTTAACCCTTTTACGAAGTTCATCTTTAAAATCGTCCATATCGCCTTCATACTCTTTAAGTGCCACTTGGAAAACCGCCTCGTGTGGCCCGGCCATAAACAGGTAAATAGGTGATACCGAATATAACGATGGGTGCATACCCACATAAGCAGATGATATAGCAATGTGCTCTTTACCCGCAAGCTTTTCCATTTCGTGAAGCACCGTTTGCGCTTTGAGTTCGGTACGTTCTATACGTGTACCTTGCGGCAAACGCATACGCAGCTGGAACTGGCTTGAGTTAACCCTTGGGAAAACATCCTGGCCTATTACATTAATAAGCAACACGGCAAGACAGGTAATTATAACAAGGTAGGCAATTGAAATAAACCCGCGTTTCGGGAATAATTTATCCAACAGTTTCATAAACCCACGGCGGAATTTTTCGAAACCACCCACTTTACCATCATTGTTTAAATCTTCCCTTTCGGCATACGCCGATTTTGTTAACGCTTCATGGCCTTCGGCAACGCTAAACTGATCTTTATGATCGCCGTCGTGCGCATGCTCTTTCATTAACCAGTTAGCCATTACAGGTACGAACGTCTGCGAAAGCAGGAACGATATTACCATCGAGAAACCAATTGCCATTGCAAGCGGTAAGAATAACGATCCTGGTATACCCGTCATGGTAAATGCAGGAGCAAATACGGCCAGTATGCATAAAAGGATTAGTAATTTAGGTAAGGCTATTTCTTTACATGCGTCCCAAATGGCGAGAGCCTTGGGCTTGCCCATATCTAAATGCTGGTGAATATTCTCAATAGTTACGGTACTTTCATCTACAAGGATACCAATGGCAAGTGCAAGCCCGCTCAGAGACATCAGGTTGATGGTTTGCCCAAATAATTTAAGGAACAATACACCCGATATAATTGAGATAGGAATAGTAAGGATAACAATAAGCGCTGCACGTTTATCACCTAAGAAAAGGATAACCATTAAACCGGTTAGTACCGCACCAATAACCCCCTCGGTGATAAGGCTTTTAACCGAGTTGATTACATAAACTGACTGGTCAAACTCATACGATATTTTAACATCGTCCGGCAGGGTGCTTTGTATTTTAGGTAAGGCAGCTTTAAGTTGCTTCACAACATCCCAGGTAGATGCATCACCCGCTTTTGCGATACTTACATAAACCGATCGTTTACCATTAATAAGCGCATAGCCATTGGTAACATCGGCACCATCTTTAACAGTGGCAACATCGCCTAAATATAAGTTTTGAACCCCACCTTTAAAGAGTGGAATTTTCTCGAAATCTTTAATATCCCTAATAGTGTTATTAGTAGGGGTAATGTAGTTTTTATCGCCTACACGCACGTTACCCGAAGGTGCTGTTTGATTGTTAAGCCTAATGGCTTCAACAACCTGGTCTGGCGTTAGGTTATTGGCACTAAGTTGTGATGGGTTTACATTAATCTCGATAGTACGCGGGCTTCCTCCAAAAGGCGGCGGCGATAACAACCCGGGAATAGACGTAAACGAAGCCCTAACGTACACGTTAGCTAAATCCTGAAGCTCGTTATTGCTTCGGGTTTTACTGCTCAGTACTAACTGACCTACAGGAAGAGACGAAGCATCAAAACGGATAATAAACGGCGGTTGCGACCCCGGAGGAAAGGCAGCCTGTATCCTGTTACTCAATGCACTTAATTCGGCGGCGGCCTGTGCCATGTTAGTACCTTCATAGTAGCTAACTTTCATTAAGGTAAGGCCTTGTATATTTTTAGTTTCAATGGTTTTTACCCCATTAGCAAACAACATTATATTAATGTAGTTTTTTGCGAAATACGATTCCATCTGGTCTGGAGTGTAACCGCTAAAAGGGTGTGCCAGGTAAATAACCGGCATGTTCATTTTAGGCAGGATGTCTACCTTAATATCCCTTATGGCGCTGATACCGAAAAAGAAAAGCCCGGCGACCAGTACCAATATAGAAATAGGCTTGCGGAGTGCAAAACGTATTAAATTCATTATTTAAGGATAATTAAAATTCGTTTATAAAAAGGTTAAAGTCGCCGGTAGCTGCGGCTTTCATAAGCAATGCCTGCCATACATTAGTATAAATAACATCACGGTCGGTCTCGGCACGGTTAAGGGTATACAACGCCTGTGTAACATCTACTAAATTGGTAAGCCCATTTTTGTATAATGTTGTACGTTGAAGGTAAGCCTGTTGTGCAGCACGAACCTGGCGGGGCGCTTCTTTATAATTCTGCAGGGCAAAATCCATGCGGGCATTAGCGGCATCATCATTCGCTTTTAGCTGTAAGTCGATGGCTTTGTATTCGTCTTCAATACCTTCGGTAATTAACTTTTGGGTGCTTACTTTTTTGCTAGATCGGGCAATGGTAGTAAGGTTCCAGGTCACACCCACACCTAAAAGGTAGTTTTGGCGTGTTGGGTTTATACCATCGGCATAGTTTTGAGTATAAGAATTCTGGTCGGTAGCATAGTTTGAGTTAAAACCAGATCCTCTTGTCTGGAAAATACCAAAGGCACTAAACGTAGGCCAGTATTCGCGGCGAAACAGTTTAGTTTGCTCGTTACTTAAATCAATACGGCTTCTGTAAAACTGGCGTATTGGGTTTAGGCTATCGTTAGGCTGTTCATCGGTAAGCACGGCTTTAGGCACACGGGCAACCAGGGTGGTATCGGCAGCAAAATCTGTAGGGGTAACACCCATAAGGCGCACCAGCTCATTATTTTGCATTTTAACCTGCTCCCTTAATTGGTTAAGGGCAATCTTCGCACGCGATACCTCGGCAGAAGCCAGTGTACTATCAACCCCCGGTAAAAGGCCCGTAGTAACACGTGTAGCCGCATTTTTAAGCACCACCTGTGTACGATCGAGATTTTTTTGCTGAGAGATAACTAATCTTTGGCTTGCCAAAAGATTTAAGTAAGCAGCAGCAATACGTACCTTTTGTTGAAATTGTTCCTGCTCAAAGTCCTTTTTTTGGCGTTCGGCATCGGCTTTAGCAACAGTAATACGCTGCTTCATCCTTCCGAAAGTAAAAAAGTCCCAGTTTACGTTTGCCAGGTACAGCGCGCCAAAGGCGGCATTCCAGTTTTGGTTGGCAAGCGGTAAGCCCGATGAGGCAACCCCTAAACCACCAAGCCCGTAAAGCGGACCGTTCTGGCCGTTTACAGTTCCGTAATCCTGTTGCGCAGATAAATTTACGTTGGGCAAATAATCCCTTCGTGTTTGCTTTACGGTTTCCTGCGCGGCCTGGGCATACTTGCCTTTAGCCTGCACCAACCCGTAATTTGCTACCCCGGTGTTCACGGCATCCTTCAGCGAAAGGTTTTGGCTAAAGCCCTGCAATGAATACAACAGTAAAAGCAGCATTAGTTTTTTAAAGTGCATGTAAATAGGTTTTTATAATAAGGTAATTGAAGGTGCAAATTTAACAAGTATTAAAGGTTAAACAACTGTTTAAAATGACGAATTTAATTCGTCATACATTTTCAATAAAATACGCGTTTAAGTGGTTACTTTGTATTATAATTATGATGAACCGTTATATAAAAAACCTGATAGAAAATAAATGGTGGCAGGAAGTGCTTATTCTTGCTTTCTCGTTTATACTATTTACCCTTAACGACTGGATACTTATTAAATCGTGGAAAGGTATATGGTCTGGCTGCGCTTATTTTTTATTGTTATATGGCCATGCACAGGCAAACCGATTTTTGCTACTTCCCATTCTTCTTAAAAAACATAAGCCCCTATTATACATACTGGCAAGTACGGTATTGGTTGCTTTGTTCTCGGTATTAATGTATGAAGTAACAACAACCTGGATATATAAAAACTGTTTTTTATACAAATCATCGCAACAGCAAAGCTATATTTTTCAGTTTGCTACATTGGTTGCCACGTTAATATGCATACTATCGGTAATATTAATATTTAAGTTTTACCGCGACCGTAAAAACCTGGATAGTGAAAAGTTATTGTACAATCAGGCGCAGTTAACATCACTTCGCGACCAGTTGAATCCGCATTTTTTATTCAATACCTTTAATACTCTTTACGGGATTAGCCTGCAATACCCAGAGCGTACGCCCGAACTAATAATGCACGTGTCTCAACTAATGCGCTACCAGTTAGAGAGTAATGAAAGGCAGTGTGTTCCGTTGGAAGATGAAATAAACTTTATAAGCAGTTATGTAGAGCTCGAAAAAGAGCGTGTTGGTTACCGGTGCGATATTAAATTTGATATTGATGTTGATGACGAAGGCGCTTACAAAATACCACCAATGCTGCTTATTTGCTTTGTAGAAAATGCCTTTAAGCATGGTACCTGTTCTATCGAAAAATGTTTTGTGGCTATTAAAGTAACGGTTAAAAACGGAGCGCTTAACCTACAGGTTAAAAATTCGATACCAGAGAAGAAGAATGATGTAGTATCTACTAAAATAGGTATCCGAAATACCACCGAGAGGTTAAAGCTACAATATGGCAGTAACTATTCGCTGGATATTGATGAAAGCACTATACATACTGTAAATTTAAAACTTCAGTTAAAAAGATTATGAAGCAGGGGCAAACCATAAAATGCATTATTGTAGATGATGAGCCTGCTGCCCACTATGTACTTGCGAATTATATTAAGCAAAACCCTTTGCTCGAGCTTGTTTACGAAGCCTATAATGGGGTAGAAGCTTTAAAGTATTTGCAGGAAAATACTATAGACCTTATGTTTCTGGATATTGATATGCCCGAAGTTACCGGTATCGAAATGCTTAAAAAATTAGCTAAGCCACCAAGCACCATACTTACTACCGCTTATAGCGAATATGCTTTAGAAAGTTATGAGTACGGCGTGCTGGATTACTTGTTGAAACCTATTTTTTACCCAAGGTTTGTAAAGGCTATTAAACGCTTTTTTGAAACTGTGGCTTCAATATCTGAAAGTAATTCAGAAGAAGAAATTACCGCAGAAAATATCACTGTAAAAGTTGACAGCGAAACGGTTACCATACCGGTAAATACTATTTTGTATGCCCAAAGTTACGGCAACTACGTAAAGATATTTACATTAAGGCGCAATTATATAGCTACAACAACTACTAACGATTTAGAAAAACAATTGCCATCATCGTTATTTATGAGGGCACATAAATCGTTTATTATAGCGCTCGATAAGGTAGATGAGGTTAATAAAGACCATGTGGTTATTAAGCGAAACCCCATACCTATTGGAATAACTTACAGGCGCGAATTGGTAGACAAGCTTAAGGCTTTCAATAAAAACTAAAAAAACTAAACCCAAATAATACTTAATATATAATGATTGAAGTTAAAGCGTTTGCGGCCTATGATGCCACAACACCTCTAAGGCCTTTTGATTTTGAACGTAAAGACCTTGGCCCGCACCACATACAAATAGAAATTTTATTCAGCGGCGTTTGCCATAGCGATATACATACTGCCCGTAGCGAATGGGGTCCTGCTAAATACCCTGTTGTTCCGGGTCACGAAATTGTGGGCAGGATTGTAAATGTAGGTAGCGAGGTTACTGCTTTTAAAGTAGGCGAACTAGCGGGTGTAGGCTGTTTTGTAGATTCTTGCCGCGAGTGCGCCAGCTGTAAAGAAGGCGAGGAGCAATATTGCGAACATGGTATGACAGGTACTTATAACAGCTACGAGCGTGGTACCGATATACCTACTTATGGTGGATATTCTACCAGTATTAGTGTTGATGAAAAATACGCATTACACATTTCTGAAAATTTAGATCTTGCCGGTGTAGCTCCTCTATTATGCGCGGGTATTACAACCTACTCTCCGCTACGTCATTTAAATGTAGGTAAAGGCCATAAAGTTGCCGTTTTAGGCCTTGGTGGTTTAGGCCACATGGCGGTTAAATTTGCGGCATCTTTTGGTGCTGAGGTTACTATGCTTAGTACATCGCCATCTAAAGAGGCTGATGCTAAAAAGCTTGGTGCGCACAAATTTGCTTTGACGTCTGACCCTGAAGTAATGAAATCGCTGGCTACATCCTTCGATTTTATAATCAATACTATTTCGGCTAAGCACGAGTATGCTACGTATTTAAACCTGTTACGTAAAAACGGAACTATGGTGGTTTTAGGCGTGCCGGAAGTACCAAGTGTTGCGCCCGCAATGGCTTTAATAGGCAAACGCCGAAGCATTATGGGTAGCTTAATTGGCGGTATTGCCGAAACTCAGGAAATGCTGGATTACTGCGCAGAACATAACATAACAAGTGATGTTGAGGTTATCGATATGCAATATATTAATGAAGCTTACAATCGTATGGAAAAAAGCGATGTTAAATACCGTTTTGTTATAGATATGGCTTCGATGAAGTAGTCTTATCAGAAAGACTATGAGATGATAGACTAGAGATAAGAGACAAACAATACAAAGATTAGATTTTGGGATTTTTTTAAAAGGGCAGACCAGTAATGGCTGTCCTTTTTGTTATTGTCTCAAATCTATTATCTCAAGTCTCATTTTTCTTTACTCAAATCTTATGATTTAGTATTTCAATCCACGATATTATATAATCGGCTTCGTCATGCCAGGATGGTAATCCCAACACAAAATGGTTTTTACCCTGAAACTCTTTATAATCAGTTATCGAATGGTTTTTATCATACTTGATATAGTTTTCATAGTTAAGTGAGTTGGGTACAAAATTATCGGCCGTACCTGTTATAAACAGTAATGGCGGATGAAGTTTTTTAAAATCTATTTTTGATACTTTAGTAAGTACATCTCGTAATAGGCGTCGTGATTCTGGTACAGCATAATCATCATAGGCAATTACTTGTTCATCATCACTCATACCATTTGTAAAAGCATACTTCCATTCTTCCGGGCTCATTAAATAGGTTTGCTTAGCAGATTTAAAATAGCCCAACGGTTTCCAGATCGATTTTAAAAACGACCATTCAAACGAAAATACTCCTTTTGGCGCAGCCGAATGTATAACAATTCCTGCGGTAACTAAATCACGGTTAACTAGTATCTGGACTATAAGCCCGCCTAAAGAATGGCCAATAACAATAGGTTTTTCCGGCAGGGAGGCTATCAAATTTATATAATAATTTATTAAATCAGATAATCTAAGGTTGGCCAAATCGCTGTCATTTGGCTGACGGTTGCGTAATTCCTGCGGATTGGCATCCTTAAAAGGCCAGGGAGGGGCAAGGCAAGTGTAGCCTTTGTTATTATAATAGGTAATCCATTCGTCCCAAACTTTATGAGATACGAAGGCACCCGTAATAAATACGATAGTTTTTGTTGTTTTCATATCCTGGGGCAAAGGAAGTTATTGTTAATTGTATATTTGTTAATGCGCTAAAACATCATGTATTTCAGGTTTTTTATCAAACATCTTTTTAGCAAAAGGGCATTGCGGAATTATTTTTACGTGCTTTTCGCGTGCATAAGCCACAGCTCTGTCTAAAAGCTTTAAGCCAACGCCTTTAAACTCAGGGTTGCCTACGGTGTGCTCTATTGTAAAAGTGGTATCATTATTCCAGCTATACGTCATAATCCCGGCTTCTTTATCGCCTTCGGTAGCTTTAAAATGGCCTTTTTTTCCGTCGTCGTAATTTTGTATTTCCATTAGCTTTTTATTTCTTAATATTAAAATAAGGATTTTGTTCCGGCAAAGGTACGAAGCCAGTTTCTCCAGGTATTTTCGGGAATTCCTGTGCCCTCCATCGTTCTTTGGCTTCTTCTATCATTTCTGCCGATGTGGCCACAAAATTCCAGTAAATATGTCTAGGTTCGGGGAAAGGTTCTCCACCAAAAATATATACTGTTGTATTTTCAGCCATTGTAAATTCGCATAGCGAACTGTCTTTAGCTACTAATAATTGTTTAGGTAAAAAAGTATTAGCATCATTTTCTATACTGCCCTCTAATATATAAAGGCCACTTTCGCCATACAGTCCGTCGCCTATGGCAATGTTTTGTTTAACGGTGCTTTTAAGTTCGATAAAATACAGCGGGCTGTGTACCGGCACTGCCGATTTTTTACCAAAAGCTTCACCGGCAATTAACTTTAGGGTAACGCCATCAATAGTCCAAATAGGTAATTCTTCTTCGGTAATGTGTGCAAACGATGGTTCCATTTGCTCTAAATGTTTGGGCAGTGCTACCCATATTTGCAGGCCATGTAAAAATTTATCCGAATGGCGTAAATGTTCCGGAGTACGTTCAGAATGTACAATGCCCTTGCCCGATGTCATCCAGTTTACCTGTCCGGGAGTAATTTCTATAACGGTGCCAAGACTGTCGCGGTGCATAATGCTGCCTTCAAATAAATAGGTAAGAGTTGATAAGCCAATGTGTGGATGCGGACCCACATCTAAATTTTCATGATCATTTAGTGCGGCCGGCCCCATGTGGTCTATAAAAGCAAAAGGGCCTACAGTGCGTTTATCTTTAAAAGGTAGTAGCCTGCCTACTAAAAAGTTACCAATGTTCGCCGGGCGTTCTTCTATAATTTGATTAATATTCGACATTATTATTTAAAGCAATTTTATTTGTGATTGTTAAGTTAAGAAAAATTTAAACAAACGATAACGTTTTAGTTATAAATTTTAAAATGGTGTTTTAAAAATATAACAAGAGATGCGATTTAAAAAAAATAAACCCGGGCGTAGTTAGCTCCCGGGTTTGCAGTTGTGTTGCAATAAAAAATCAATTAACAGGTACTAAATGTGCTTCAATATCCTCGCGACGAGATTCATACTGGGCCGGTAGCTTAAGGCCTTTGCCTAAGTTTTCAAGCTCTTCATCAATCATAAAGCCTGGATTATCGGTAGCTACTTCAAATAGTACGCCTCCCGGTTCTCTAAAGTAAAGACTGTGAAAGTAGTTACGGTCTATTTGTGGAGTAATGTTAAGCCCGGCAGCCACAATTTTTTCTCTAAAATGCATTAATATCTCGTCGTTAGCAACCCTAAAGGCTACGTGGTGTACAGTGCCGTTTGCAACATGGCCCAACTTCTCATCTTTCAATTCTACAAGGTCTACAATCGCAGCCTGTTCTACGGCAGTAGTAGCATAACGGTAGCGGTTACTTTCCTGGCCTACCAGTTTATATCCAAAAATATCAGTCAATATCCCTGCAGAACCGGCAATGCTGTTTAATGTGATAGTTATGTTATGAAAACCACGCGTGGCAACATCTGCTTTAACCTCATCGGTTTCCCACGGTTTGCGGGTGTCTGGAGTGGCAGATTCTATCAACTCCAGTTTCAATCCGTCCGGATCAAGAAACGTAAGGTAGCGTTCACCGAATTTAGTAGCAGGTTTGTTGTAAATAACATTATATTTTTCAAAACGTTCAACCCAAAATTCTAAGCTGCCTTTTGGTACGGAATAGCCAATTTCGGTAGCCATGCCTGATCCTCTTTTGCCTTGAGGTATACCATCGCCCCACGGGAAAAAAGTAAGTATGGTTCCGGCACTGCCTACTTCGTCGCCAAAGTAAAAGTGGTACGTTCCGGGATCGTCAAAATTGACTGTTTTTTTTATAAATCGTAATCCTAAAATGTTGCTGTAAAAGTTAAAGTTGCGTTTTGCATCGCCTGCAATTGCAGTAATATGGTGCAAACCTAAAATTGTATTTTCCATGGTTGTTGTTTATTTAATTTTGATAGTGTAAAGGTATAGTAGCCTGTTTTTTAAAACATTGAACTGGGACAAGAAGTGAAAAACTATTTATCGCTGCTTAACGCTATCAATATTTCGCTGGCTAATAAACCGCTGCCACCACCATAGTGTTGTACTATTTTTATTGCAGGGTTGTGTGCTGTAAAAAACTGTCGTAACTGTAGTTCCTCCTCGTCACTAATACCATTCCCAAGAAGTACAATAGCACAATCGTGTTGTTTAAATAATTCGCAAGCTTCATCATCATATAACGTGCCTATACCATTCCAGTCAGGATTGTTATTGATTAGGCGAAGCACCGTAGGGGTAATTTCGGGATGGCGGCCTATGTACAGTATATTTATTTTATCAGACATGGTAGCTTGTTTTAAAGTTTACAAATACTATGATACAAAATTGATAATATAAACCTTTAAAAGCATTGAACTGGATTAAGAAGAAGCGTTTTAAAGTAGTAAAGTTACAAAGTAGCAAAGTTTATAAAACCCGCTTTTTGACGATGACTTTAACTTTGCTACTTTATAACTCTGAGACTTATTTACTTTGTTATTGCTTTTTATACTTTTATTAATACACTTTCCTGTATTTGTGGAGTACTTTTAAGTCAAAAATAGATTTATGAAAACTACCTACTTAAAAATGAGTTTTGGGGCACTGATATTAACAACAGGTTTAGTACTTACATCTTGCGGGGCAGGCAATATGGGAGACAATGCATCAAAAAGTGAAGGTGCCGATGCCACATACCTTAATGTTCCGGTAAATACGAACCAGCATACATCGAGCGATATGAACATTACCCCATCGGACTATACCAATAGCCCCGAAAACAGGACTGTAGATACACTGCAACCTAATACAGAAAAAGCTCCTAGATAAACTGCTTATATATTGCTATAATATCTTCGTCAGCTAATTGTTCCGAAGCTTCTTTATAAGTATTATAAGCCATTGAACCCAATGGCGAAGTCATACCTTCGTTTGCCGCAAGGCCAAGGTCTTTTACTATATGTTTAAGGGCAAAAGCAGGGGTAAAGTTGTTGGCAATAATAGCATCGCCTTTAATTTTTACAAATGGGCTTGCCAGTGCGCTATTATTTATAAGTGTAAGCAAATTGCTACTGCTAATACCATTATGTTGCGCAAAAGCTACAGCTTCGGCAAGGCCCTGTGCCTGTATACCTAATAATGTGTTAATAGCTAATTTTGCTGTGTTTCCCGCACCTGTATCGCCTATATGCATTACCAGTTTACCAAGGCATTCTAACAATGGTTTAGCGATTGTAAAAATATCTGCCTCGCCGCCTACCATAATTACAAGTTGTGCTTCTTGAGCCTGTTTTAAACTACCAGATACCGGAGCATCTAAATAACGGTTGCCGGCTTGCTTGCACAATTCAGCATATTTTTTACTGATGCCGGGCGATACACTACTCATATTTATTATAATTCGGCCGGTTACCTTAGCTGCAAGCAGGCCGTTATCGCCACCAAAAATTTCGTTTATGGCATCATCGTCAGACACCATTATAAATATAATATTCGATTCTTCCATTACCTGAGCGGGAGTAGAGGCTACTGCTGCACCCATTGCAATTACAGCTTGCTCTTTATCTTTGCTACGATTGTATACCGTTACCGAGTATTGTGCTTTTATAAGCTGGCTGCACATTGGTGTACCCATGGTTCCTAATCCTATCCAGCCTGTTTTTATGGTTTTCATTTTATTTGGTTTTGTGAATTTGTGCGGATGCAAATTTCGTGAAAATCTTTATAAATACCACAGTAATGTTATGCTAACGTATCCTTTGTACTTTTAACAAAATGATAAGAATTTTACGTAGCTATATGATTTATCTTTACAATATTACCAATAAATAAAAGGAAGAAACCATGAAAAAAGTAATTTTAACAGCCTTGTTTGTAGCAGGCCTTACGTTCGCTTCATGCGGAAGTAACAAAACCGAAGGTGATGCCTCTGGTACTGCAACCGATACTATTACAAGTACGACAACTACTACTACAACCGATAGTGTGCCTATGGCTACTGATTCTGTTGCACCGGTAAACGACACTGTAAGCCCTACACCATAATTTGGTAAGAGGATTACAATGAAGAAGGACAATCTACCCAGGTTGTCCTTTTTTTATTGGTAAAGTTTATAGATTATTTAATAATACCGAAAGTATTTTGAATACTATTTGTTTTATCTTTGGTTTATAACCAAGTACAATCTTAAAATAATGATTATTATGAAATCTATAGTAAAAAACACAATGCTTGCAGCAGTAATGGTTGCAGGTTTAAGTTTAACATCATGCAAAGGTAAAAATGACGATGGTGATAACGGCAGTACCGATGCTACATCTGTAACCGATACTACAAACACAGTAACATCTGCCCCAATTGCCGATACTGTTGTTAAAAAAGATGGCGATACCGTAATTGAAACCGGTACAAAAAACGATACTAAAGAAAACGCTACGGGTACGCAAGTGCCATAGTAGTAAAACTTTATTAAGTAAAAAGGGCATATCTAAATTTAGATATGCCCTTTTGCTATTTTATGAAACAATGTGTTATCTCAGTTGAGCCCCGGTCTGGGCTTCAAGGGTCGATCGTATTTTACCCATTATTTTATCAATCTGCTCATCGGTTAGTGTTTTGGTACTATCCTGTAACGTAAAACTAACCGCATACGATTTTTTACCTTCCGGCAGGTTGTTACCTTCGTAAACATCAAACAGGCTGATATCTTTAAGCAATGCTTTTTCGGTTTGCCTTGCAATGCTGTAAATAGCATCAAAAGAAACGGCGTGGTCTACCAATAGGGCAAGGTCACGGCGCACTTCCGGAAATTTAGAAATCTCGGTATATTTAATCTTACCCGTTACCAGTTTAGATAGTGCTGCCCAGTTAAAATCGGCAAATAAAACCTCTTGTTTAATATCAAAATGTTTAAGTACCTGTTTTTTAATGGTACCAAATTCAACTATAATCTCGTTGCCAATGGCAAGGGCAGTACCCTCGGCAAAAACATCGTTAGTTAGCGGTTGTGTTTGTAATTTGTTTAAACCCAAACGGCTTAGTATATTAGTAACATAACCTTTAAACATAAAAAAGCTTGCTGCGCTTTGCGGCTGCGCCCAGGTTTCCGGTTGGCGGCTACCTGTTACAGTAAGTGTTAAGTGTTTGTTCTCGTCATAACCACCCGGCATTTTATGGTAGGTTTTACCAAACTCAAATAATTTTAGGTCGGCACGGCGGCGGTTTATATTGAAGGATACAGCCTCTAAAGCACTAAACAATAATGACTGCCTCATTGCAGATAAATCACTGCTTAGCGGATTAAGCATAAGTACATTATACTCTTCCTTTAAATTTTCAGATAGCTTAATATATTCCGGAGATGTTAGCGAGTTCGCCATCATTTCATTAAAGCCAAGAGCTGTAAGCTGTGTAGCGACAATGTTTTGAAGCTTGTAATCATCTGTACGTGATGAGTTAGATATCGACGCATTTAGTTTTTGTGTAAAGCCAATGTTGTTGTAGCCGTACACTCTCAAGATTTCTTCTATAACATCTATTTCACGCTCAACATCTACACGATACGATGGTATAATTAGCCCAAGCCCTTTTTCTGACATGGTGCTGATTTTGATATCCAGTGATACCAATATTTTCTTGATCGTTTCTTTAGGCAATTCCTGGCCTATAGTGCGGGTAACATTTTCGAAGTTTACAAAAACCGAATGGTCTTCAATTTTTTTAGGATACAGGTCTTCAGCATCCGATGTAATTTCGCCACCGGCAGTTTCCTGAATTAACAATGCTGCACGTTTAAGTGCATATTGTGTAATTGTAGGGTCGATACCTCTCTCGAACCTGAACGATGCATCGCTGCTAATAGTATGACGTTTAGCGGTTTTACGAATTGAAACAGGGTTAAAGTAAGCACTCTCTAAAAATATTGTAGCAGTACTATCGCTAACACCCGATTGTTTGCCACCCATTACACCTGCAATAGCCATAGGACCATTTTCGTCGCAAATCATTAGGTCTTCCTCGTGAAGTGTACGCTCTACATCATCAAGGGTTACAAATTTTGTACCTGCAGATACTGTTTTTACTATTACCTTATTGCCTTTAATTTTAGCTGCATCAAAAGCGTGCAGTGGCTGTCCTAAATCATGTAGTACATAATTAGTAACATCTACCACATTGTTTTTTGGTGTAAGGCCAATTGCTTTAAGCCTGTTTTGTAACCATTCCGGCGACGGTTTAACCGTAATACCGCTAATGGTAACACCACAATAACGTGGGGCAAGCTTGCTGTCTTCAACCTTAATATCTATTTTAAGTGTACGTTTATCTACCCTAAAGTTACTAACCGATGGGGTGATAAGCTCTGTATGTACATTTTTCTGGGTAAGTCCGGCTTTAAGGTCACGGGCAACACCAAGGTGGCTCATAGCATCGGCGCGGTTAGGCGTAAGGCCAATTTCAAAAACCTCGTCGCTGGTAATATTAAATACTTTAGCAGCAGGTGTTCCCGGTTTAAGGTCGTCTGCCAGTATCATAATACCGTCATGGCTTTGGCCAAGGCCCAGCTCATCTTCGGCACATATCATACCGTGGCTGTCTTCTCCGCGTATTTTCCCTTTTTTAATCTGGAAACCAGTACCATCTTTATCATATAAAATAGTGCCAATGGTTGCAACCGCTACTTTTTGGCCGGTAGCCACGTTAGGCGCGCCGCACACAATTTGCACAGGAACACCATCACCTAAATCTACCGTAGTAATACGAAGCCTGTCGGCGTTAGGATGCTGAATGCACGTAAGCACATGGCCTATTAGAACACCTTCGAGCCCGCCTTTAAGCGATTCAAATTTGTCTACACCTTCTACCTCCAGACCTAAGTCGGTAAGCAGGGCAGCCGTTTCTTCAGATTTCCAGTCTAATTTTATAAATTGTTTTAACCAGTTGTAGGATATGCGCATTGGGTATCTATTTTTAAAAGCACGCAAAGATAAGAATTGTAAAGGAAAGATAAAGTTTAAAAACAGTTTAATGCACTTAAATCATGCTATTAATTACTGTAGCTTTTCGGTTTCGCTTACCAATTGCTTAAAAATATCTGCTGCGGATTTTTGTTGCGCCCCTGCAGCCGACTGCCCGGCCCACATATTGGTAAACTGGTTATTATCCTGCTTTTGAGCCTGGCTTCTTAAAGCAGTTGTAAGGCTGTTTTGTATAGGATAATCAGGAATTGCGATGCCTGAATTGGTAACCAGATCTATAAATTCATTTTTAATGCCACGTGCCCAACGCCCGGAGTAGGTTCGGGTTAATACAGTAGCAGTATCTTCGGTATTTGCCAAAGCTTTTTTATACGATGGTATTGCTGCACTTTCATCGCTGGCGATAAAACAAGTACCCACCTGTACGCCCAATGCACCAAGATTAAAAGCGGCTTTAATAATGCGGCCACTATTGATAGCTCCCGATGCCAGTATGGGTAAAGTGACCTTATTAGCTATTTGAGGTAAAAGCGCCATTAGCCCAACTTGTGGTAATGGCTCATCTAAAATAAAACTACCACGATGCCCACCAGCTTCTATACCCTGTGCGGTAATTGCATCTACGCCTTTTTGTTCTAACAATACTGCTTCCTTAACACAGGTTGCTGTGCCCATTAAAACGGTGTTATTCGCTTTAAGCCGGGCAATACTGTCATCATCTAAAATGCCGAAAGTAAAACTTAAAACAGGTATGTTTTCATTTATAAGAATATCAATTTGATCTTTATACGAATAAAACTGAAGCGCCTTAACATCAGGCTTTTCAAAATCCAGGTTGTGGTCTTTTGCTAAGTTATATAGGAAATCCAGCATACGTCCTGCTTCCGGAATATTGATAGGTGGAATATCGTGCGCAAAAAGGTTTACAGCAAAAGGTCTTGTAGTAAGACTTTTTGTTTTGTTAATGAGTTCTAAAGTTTTTTGAGGCGATAGTCCACCCACAGATAACGATCCTAACCCGCCGGCATTGCTAATAGCAGCGACCATCTCGGGAGTGGTAACGCCCAGCATAGGGGCTTGTATTATTGGATAATCTATTTTTAGTAGAGTTGTAAGTTGATTTTTCCAGTTCATTAGTATTGCATTTACACTATATCAAAATTAATCAATATTAGGATTAGTAGCGGTTTCAAAACTCATAAAATCCTTACATTTGTTTTTCAATAATTACTTCCATGAAGCATTTTTTTACCAGCCTGATTTTATTATTAACCCTATCGTTACAAGCTCAACTAAAAAACCCTGCCGAATTTTTGCCCAATTATGGTAAGCACGTTACGTATTACTATCAGGTAGAAAATTACTTTAATTACCTCGCTCAAAACTCCACTTACATACAGCATAAACCTTACGGACAAACTAACGAAGACCGTGGGCTAAATGCCTATTATATTTCGACTCCGGAAAATTTAAAGGATATCGAGAATATTCGCCAGAACCATTTATACCAGATTGGTTTGCTTGATACCAAACCAGCTGTAACTACTACAGATAAAGCTATTGTGTGGCTAAGTTTTAACGTTCACGGCAATGAGCCTGCGGGTACCGAAAGCGCTATGAATGTAGCTTTCGAACTTATAAACCCCAACAATATAGCTACCAAAGAGTGGCTTAAAAATACTATTGTGATACTCGACCCATGCCTTAACCCTGATGGTTTTTCACGATATGGCAATTGGCTGCACAGTATTACAGGTAAGGATACGCACCCTGATATTACCGAAAGGGAACATATGGAGCCTTGGCCTGGCGGACGCGAAAATCATTATACGTACGACCTTAACCGCGACTGGGCATGGCAAATTCAAGGCGAAACGCAACAGCGCATGGCACTATATAATGAGTGGATGCCTATGGTACATGTAGATGTGCACGAAATGGGATATAACGAGCCGTATTTTTTTCCGCCGGCGGCAGAGCCTATGCACGATTTTATTACCAAACAGCAGAAAGATTTCCATAACGCGATTGGCGAAATGACCGCTAAAAAGTTCGACGCTAACGGCTGGAGTTACTACACCCGCGAGGTATTCGATTTGTTTTACCCAAGCTATGGCGATACCTACCCAACTTTTAATGGTGCCGTGGGCATGACATATGAGCAGGGTGGGATCGGAGCGGGCCGATCGGTATACCGATTAAACGGTACAGAGCTAACGTTGCAGGACAGGATTAACCACCACACTACAGCTTTGTTAACCGCAGTTGAAACTGCTGCCTGGCAAAAGGATAATTTGATTAAAAACTTCAGGGCGTATTTTAAAGATAGCCGGGAGAAGCCTAAAGGTAAATACCGCACTTATATAGTTAAGAATAGCGGTAAAACCGAAGAGCTGGCCAAGCTGCTTACCCGTAACAAAATACAGTTTGCCTACGCCGATGAAAGTAAAAAAATATCGGGTTACCATTACCAAACCGATAAAGATAATGATTTTACATTAGAGCCTAATGACCTTATTGTGAGTGTTAACCAGCCTAAAGCGGTGCTTACCCAAGTATTGTTCGAGCCGCAACAGCATTTAAGCGATAGCCTGTCGTACGATATTACTGCGTGGGCATTGCCGCATGCTTATGGTATAGATAGTTACGCGATTAAAAGGGACATATCTATTAAAACCAAATCACAAATAACTTATAAAGGTAAGTTTGAGTACGAAAGGGTATATGCGTATTATATTCCGTGGAATGGGCGGGCATCGGCAAAACTATTGGCGCAGCTGCATAAAAATAAAGTAAAGGTACGATCGGCACATAAGGCATCACTTTATCGAGGGATCAAAATAGGTTTAGGTGATTTAGTAGTCTTGAAAGGCGATAACCCGCACCTTACCGAATTTGAGCAAACCCTGAATGTGCTTTTGCAGAACAAACCCGATTATGAAGTTATAGAAAGTGGCTTCTCACTTAACGGAGCCGATTTAGGTGGGGAATCCTATCCGTTATTACAGGAGCCTAAAGTTTTATTGCTTTCCGGTAACGGAATTAGCAGTACCGATTTTGGTCAGGCTTGGTTTTATATGGATGAGATGATCGATTATCCGGTAAGTATTGTAGATATTGCTAATATCAACAGGATAAATTTTAGTGAATTTACTACCTTGGTTTTAGTAGATGGGGAATACAGTTTTGATGAACCTACTAAAATTAAAATTGATGCTTTTGTAAATAACGGTGGTAAAGTAATTGCTATTGCTGGTGCTTTAAGCCTATTTGAAGACAGGCCGGGTTACAGCCTTACCAAATTTGCGACAGATATTAGCCGCGATGCTGCCGAAATTACTGAAGATGATAAAGAACTTGCGAACCGTTATGCTAATTACGAGAGTTATTTAAGGCGCGGCCTTTCCAACTCATTATCGGGAGCCATTGTAGAGAATGTTATAGATGTTACACACCCATTAAGTTACGGATTGGGTACTACTTATTTTAGTTTAAAAACATTTGCATCACATTACCAATTGCTTAAAGGGGTAGAGAATGTGGCCTATGTGCCATCCGGTTATAAAAGCTTCGGGTTTATAGGTAGCAACCTAAAAAAGCAATTAGCGAATACGGTAACTTTTGCGGTTGAGCATAAAGGTAGCGGACAGATTATTTATATGGTTGATAACCCTTTGTTCCGTGGGTTTTGGGAAAACGGAAACCTATTGTTTAGCAACGCTTTGTTTTTAGTGAATTAAGCCTATACTAAAAATTTAGAATTACGGTTATTGTATAAAATAGTGTTTATGAAAAAAGTGGCTTTCGCCTTGATGGTTTTGTTTGCAGTAGGGTGTAATAATAGTGACGATCCAGGATCTAAAGATACATCGGGGCGTGATTACAAGCAGGATATGCGTGATTATGTTATTGGTATAAGCCAGGCTGCAAAAGCTGTAAATCCTAATTTTGTTGTTATTCCGCAAAATGGGGTAGAGCTGGTTACAGCAAATGACGAAGAAGATGGTGCACCTGCAACTGAATACCTTAATGCTATTGATGGAAACGGACAGGAAGACCTGTTTTTTGGTTATGATAAAGACGATACTGCTACTAAAACTGCTGACAATACGTATTTACGAAGCTTTTTAGATGTTTCTAAAAATGCCGGTAAAACCATATTGGTTACAGATTATTGCTCTACACAATCTCAAATAACGGAGTCGTACCAAAAAAATGCTAGTGCGGGTTATACATCATATGCTGCTATTCAGCGTAATTTAGATGTTATTCCGGCAACGGTTCCTAACAATGTAAATTCGAATACTATTACATCGTTAAATCAGGCGAAGAATTTTTTGTACCTTATAAATCCTGAAAGTTATAACACTAAGTCGGCGTTTATAAATGCGGTTACGGCTACTAATTATGATTGTATTATCATGGATTTGTTTTTAAACAACGAGCAGTTTACAGCATCAGAAATAGCTCAACTTCGCAATAAAGCTAACGGCGGCAAACGCATGGTTATTTGCTACATGAGTATTGGCGAAGCCGAAGATTACCGCTACTATTGGCAAAGCAGCTGGAGCAACAATAAGCCCGATTGGATTGCTAAAGAAAATCCAGACTGGCCGGGTAATTACAAAGTAAAATACTGGAACGAAGAGTGGCAAGGCATTATCTATAAAAATGCCGACTCTTATTTAAGCAAGATTACTACTGCTGGCTTTGATGGCGTGTACCTTGATATTATTGATGCTTTTGAATATTTTGAATAAATTATAATGGGAAAAATACAACTTATAAAAGGCGATATTACCAAACAGCAAACAGATGCTATTGTTAATGCAGCTAATACATCGTTACTTGGTGGCGGTGGGGTAGATGGTGCGATACACAGGGCTGGTGGTAAAGCAATTTTAGATGATTGCGTGGCAATACGGAACAGGCAGGGCGGCTGCAAAACCGGAGAAGCGGTTATAACTACCGGCGGTAACCTGCCGGCAAAATATGTTATTCATACCGTAGGCCCAGTATGGAATGGCGATAAGGCAGAAAAAGAACAGTTGTTAGCTAATTCTTATAACAACAGCCTTAAACTTGCTGTGGCAAATGGTATTAAAAGTATAGCCTTCCCTAATATAAGCACAGGTATTTATCATTTCCCGAAAGATAAAGCGGCTGCAATTGCTGTTGCAACAGTACAGGATTTTTTAAATGAAAATGATAGTATTAATGAGGTTGTGTTTGTATGTTTTGATGACGAAAACTATAATTTGTACGCAGAATTATTACATAAATAATTTATGAAAAATTTTATTCTGCTATTTTTTATCATAGTTTTTTCAACTTCGTATTCTCAGGGCTGTGTTTATTCAAACCTATCTAAAAGTTACAGTTTTTCAGCTTCGTTTCGTGATTCATTTGTTACATTAACTATACACAATAACAAAACGGGAAAGAAACAAGTTATTACGTTTCAGGCTGAATTTTTAATTGATGAATTTGCAGATTGTAATGCGGTACGATCTTACACAACCGGATACAATAAAAATGCATTAGTTGCAGATAATGATTACGGAAGTTTAATTGTTGCCGACTTTAATTTTGATGGAAGAGAAGATATTGCAATAAAAAATGATTCGGGTGGTAATGGCGGGCCTTTGTACAATTACTACCTGCAAAACGCTAAGGGTAATTTTGTTATAAATGATTTTTTAACCAACACCGTGCAGTTTTTTCCTTCAGATATAAATGCTGTTAATAAACAACTTATAACTATCGTACATGCTAATACGATGCAACTAAGTGAAATTACTTATAAGCTAAACACAGCAAACGGACAATGGAAAGAAATAAATCAGCGGTTTATAAATTATAAAGAATAGCAATCTCCAAAAATCCAAATTACATTACATAGTAAGTATCCTTAGTAATAGGTTCCGGCACATCTTTTTCTTTAAGTAGTTGCCTGATGTTAATCTCTATTGTGCGAGCAATTTGGGTTACGGGTGTATCGCTCGGTCGGTTGCGGAAAGGATCCTGTAAGTGATATGCTGTTTTTTCCAGTAAAAAGAAAACCAGCGATACAAGCATCAATAACGGAATTTCGTAAGCCAGTAATATCCCTTTTAAACCTATAGATAGTATTACTACGAAGAGGTAAATTGTAATGTGCAGGTATAGGCGGTATGTTGTAGGAAAAATGGTGTTCTTAATGCGTTCTGCCATACCCATATTATCAGAGAATCGAATAAATATATTGTTGAATTGTACATGTACAAAATCGCTTATTTCTCCTTTTGTATGTAACTCACTAATTTGTGAAACGTTAAGTTGTAATATACCCAGAGGTTTATTCGTAATATCCTTAAGTTCGGTTTGATCGGATGCCGATAAAAATTCATCGCAATTTTCTAAAGGTGCCTGTCCGCGCAACGTTTGCCCAAGCGAATAATTCCAGGCAATTTGTCGGTAAGCCATAGCTTTAATTTGCGGTGTGGCATCGCTTGATTTTATAAAGGCTTGAAGTTGCAGCACAAAGCTTCGGGAATCGTTTACAATGGCACCCCATATTTTGCGGGCTTCCCACCAGCGGTCGTAACTCTGGCTCATTTTAAATGATAACAATACCGATATTGCCGTACCTAAAAAGGTTGCAATAGTAAGTGGCATTTCGGGTAGGTAGGTGTAAAAATGCTCGGTAAGAAAATGAATAACAATACCCAGTATAAATACAAAAAGCATTTCGAGTTTTACTTTTCCTAAAATGTACGATAAGGGCAGGCGTTTTTCTACAAGCATAAAACTAGGTAATTATTATAATTTGATTAAAATTACACAATGTTTTATGACTTGGCAAGCTTTAAATAAGGTACTATGCTTTATTTATAATAAATTTCACACAATTGCTATTTAGTAGTTACTCTTAATACATAGGGCTGCATAATTGCAGCCCTATGTATTATTTAATGATTAGATGAATTTTATTCGCAGGTTTGTTTATATATCTTTATAAGTTCTGGCATCTCTGTAATTTCAAATTTTTCCGATTTGCTTTTTTCAACAAGTGCCGGACAAATTTCTGTAAAGTTTGCTTCTATCATTTTTCTGAAAAGCTTTTTTTTGCCTACCATGTGTTGGTTACCGGCTAATTCGACCATAAACCATAAAGCATAATCATTACCTGGTATATGTACAAAATAATTTCTGCCAGGCATACTGGTAGCTATATTTCCATCAACATCAAAATAAAGAAAGTAGACTTTTCCTAGATATGTACTGGCAAACCATTGTTTCTTTTTTTGTTTTTTTGGTTCTTTAGAGCCTCCTTGTGCAGGAAATAAATAAAAATAGGTTTGATCGCTATTGTCATCAAAATAAACATGTACCGTTTTTATAAGGTCGCCTTCAATTTTTTCAGTGTCGCTTTTTTCTGAAGCTCTAAATTTAACTGCCGATCTGTAATAAGGTATTTCGGTAAAACCATTTTTTGTTGTGCCATCATTATAAGTAACCGTGGCTTTGTAAAATTTTGCCTGCATGCTTAAGGTAAAAAGCAGCAATAGTAAAGTAAGTTTTTTCATGTTGGTATTGATTGGTATTCAAATATATAAAAATAAGAGTTTGCTCGTTAAAAAACATTTGGCATTTATTTAATATATCGTTGTGCCCCATTTAAGGTATAAGTGACTAACTTAGAACAACAGAAAACACCTGTTAAACCTTATAAATATTACGTAATGCAAAGTAGCATAACCACACAGCAAAGTAAGCAGGCAGAACATGCACTATCGTATGAAGTGGCAGCTGCCGAAATTTTAAAAGAGAGTAAAGAGGTAAATCAGGAATCATCTTGCAGCCTTCAACTCAAAAATCTTTTAAAAACGAACCTGAAGCTATTAAAGCTTAACGAAATAAAATCGTTATTACTATTTTAATAAAACACTAAACAAAAATTATAGAGCTATGAGCGATCAAACCAAAAAAAATACAGAGAACGAAGAAGTAAATAACGCATACGGACAGGATAAAGCTACAGAAAATCAGCGAACTGATAATTCCGGTAGTGATAATGACTCTGAAACTGACGATATTGATGATACCGATAAATATCTTGCTATGGAACAGCCGGGTGTACAATATACTAATGAAACCGATGCGACCCGTAACTCTGACCAGATAGATTACAGCAACGAAGGCCAGGGCGATGAATGGAGCGAAGAAGGTGGTAACAGTAAAAACAGCGATGCCTTTAACCAGGACGATTATATACTGGAAGATAATGTAGATTTGGATGAAGATCAAAACCAATCAATATCCAGCGACGATGAAGATTTTGAAGAAAGCAACGAGCGTTATACCAATTAAATAACAGCTCTTTTAACTATACATCCCCGGTATCTTTCTAGGTATTGGGGATTTTGTTTAAACCAAACTCATGACAGGAAATAGTAAAATAGCCATATACGGCGCACTGGCAGCAAATATAGGTATTACAGTTGTAAAATTTATAGCGGCATCTATAACAGGTAGTTCGGCTATGATATCTGAAGGGATACATAGTGCTGTAGATAGTGGTAATTCGTTGTTATTATTGCTAGGTACAAAACGCAGCCAGGTTCCGCCAGATAGGGGCCACCCATTTGGGCATGGTAAAGAAATTTACTTTTGGTCGCTTATTGTGGCAATACTGGTATTTTCGCTGGGCGGCGGTATGTCTATATACGAAGGGATAAGCCACATACAGCACCCGGAAGAATTAAAAGACCCATTTTGGAATTATGTGGTTCTTTTAGTATCAATGTGTTTTGAGGGTGCATCGCTTATTTATGCAGTACGTGAGTTTAATAAAGCCCGTGGCAAACTTGGTTTTTGGAAAGAAGTAGGCATGAGTAAAGATCCTGCGCTTTTTGCTGTAATTTATGAAGAAAGCGCCGCCATTGCCGGGCTTACCATAGCTCTTGCAGGGGTGTTTTTAGGGCATTATTTTAATAACCCGTTGTTTGATGCTGTAGCATCTATGCTTATTGGTGGGGTACTGGTTTTTGTAGCCATTACTATGGTTAGAGAAAGTAAAGGTTTGCTTGTAGGTGAAAGTGCTGAGCGTTCTATAGTAACCGGAATTTATGAGTTGGTAAATAAAGAGCCGAAGGTAAAAACCCTATATTATCCGTTAACGATGCATTTGGCACCCGATGAAATTTTATTAGCGCTGGATGTAGAGTTTGATAAGGTAATGACCGTTGACGACCTTTTTGATACCATAGCCACTATTGAAGATAAAATTAAAGCCGCTTACCCTAGTGTTAAAAAAATATACATTGAGGCTAAAAACTTTGGTGGGCGCGAACGCCCGTGGCTTATAGATGTTACAGATTAATTGTGTAAGTTACTCTTCAACAGAGCGTAGCTCGACCGGAATGTATATATTAAAGCTTGCACCTTCGTTTAAAGTACTTTCAGCATTAATATAGCCATTATGGTTGTCAACTATTTTTTTTACAATGGCCAAGCCTATGCCGGTACCTTTGTACAGTGACTTATCCTGCAGCCGCTGAAAAAGCTGAAAAATACGTTCGTCATACTGCTGGTCGAACCCAATGCCGTTATCGGTTACGCTAATGTGGCAATATAATTTATCAGGCTTAAGTTGCTGGTGGTTAAAGTTTTCACCATAGTCTTCAATACTTTTTATAGTAATCACAGGAGGCCTATCGGGCGCAGCAAATTTTAGGGAGTTACTTACTAAATTATAAAGCAATTGCCTGAATTGGGACGGAATAACCTCTGCCTGGCACATGGCAGGGATGCGTATGGTAGCATTTTGCTCAGTAATCTCTTCCTGAAGGTCAGCTAATACCTCACCCACAATTTCGTTAAGGTCGGTAACTTCAAATTTTGGAATAACGTTATTAGTACGCGAATAGGCAAGCAAATCGTTAATAAGGGTTTGCATCCGGGCAGCAGCGCTCTGCATTCGTGTAAAATAATCTTTACCTTTATCAGATAAGTTTTTACTTTCCTGTTCTATAATAACCATTGCAAAGGTCTGAATTTTTCGTAATGGTTCTTGTAAATCGTGGCTTGAAATATAGGCAAATGACTGTAACTCTTTGTTCATCTTTTCGAGTTCTTCATTACTCTGCTGTAACTCGGCAGTACGTTCATCTACTTTCTTTTCAAGCGTAGCTATAAATGCCCTATCTTCTAAAAGTTTGTTTTCGGTATTTCTTAAAGTAGTTATGGCATCAAGATGAAAAGCTATTAAATCAGTAAACAAATTAAACATTTCCAACACTGCCGGAGTGCTTAAATTGCGAGGTTCAGGATCTATAGCGCAAAGCGTGCCAAAAAACGAACCGTCTTTACGGGTAATAGGTACCGATATATAACTCTGAAAACCATAAATAGCAGGAGTATGATGGTTTTGATAAAAAGGGTCGTCTTTAACACTATCAATAATTACAGCGTTATTTGCAACCCTAATTTCATTACAAATAGTGGTTTTAATTTCGAGCTCATCACCAGGCTTCAATCCAAAATTAATTTTGTCATTAACGCCGCAGGTAACCCAGCGATCATCTGTAACGCGGGCAATGGCCGAAAATCCCATACCGGTAGTACTGCAAATAACATTTAATAAATTAGCAATTACAGGAATTTGCCCTACATCATCAATATCATCCTGAAAGTAGTGTTTAGCTACGGCCATGGGTTATGTAATAAGGTATAAATTTATGTAATTTTCTTCAAAATGTTAATATACAATTTTACATTTTACTGTTAATTTTTTATATTTTAAAGTCATTATAATATTATTATAATTGATACAATTATACCGTTCATCGATAATTTTAAAGTTTACTAATACTATAATGATCTGATTAGTAAAATTTTGTAATTTTTTTGTAAGATTGTGTACAGTTTAGTTACTTAAAATTAAATAAATTTGAAACTAGCATTAAAAAATAAACGTAACTATTTCATAAAACCTTACGCCATGAAAAGGAACGGTGATATTATAATTATAGAAGACGACCCGGACGACTGGGAAGTTTTACTTGAAGTTTTTACACAGGTAATGGATGCTAATAAGTATACCAATCGTGTTGTTATTATAGAGGACAGTACTATCGTGGTCGACTTTTTAAAGGAAAGCAAGACAGAACCTTTTCTAATTATTTCCGATATTAATATGCCGTTGCTTAATGGGTTTGAGCTACGCGAAAACATTTGTGCCGATCCTGTACTGAGTAAGCGCAAAACGCCTTATTTATTTTTAACTACTGCCGGCAACGATCAAAAATATGTTGATAATGCTTTTAAATTATCAGCTCAGGGTTTTTTTGTTAAACCTACTTCGTTTAACGATTATATTAAACTTGTATCAGAAATTATAGGCTACTGGAAAACAAGCCTTGTGCCGCAATAATTGTAATTTTCATTGTTTTTTCCCTTTCAGCTCTATGCCCCAGAGCTGTTTTTGTAACTTATAAAGCTAAGAGAACTATTAAATATAAGTGTATTATTTGTTTTAAAAAATGTATGTAAAAATACCTGGTACATAAATTCAGGTAAATTTACGCTAACATATGTTAACGTTTTTAACAATTTTTGTATTGTTAAAAACCAGTAAATATGGCAAATTTTACAACAACCGTATTAAGGCATTCGTGCGAGTGGGATACTACTGAAACCGAGTGTATGAGCATACAGGGATTTCCAGATACTACACAGCTTAACCCATCGCAGGGATACGAAGTACTGCATTTTATAAATCGTTACATGCATTATCGTGGCTGGGGCGCACCCAGCACATTTCAGGATATTGAGTCGGTTATAAAAACACGGCTTCCACTTGGTATAAAAACCCACGACGAAGTAAAAACCTGGCTTGATACCCATTTTAAACGATAATTGCACTCATGAATATTAGTCGAACAAATGCTGGCAAAGCCAGCTTGCACTATAATTACAAATGGCAGCATGGTAAAACAATACTAACACCTACACACATGGAAAATGATTTTATAGATGTTACCAATGGTAACGATGTACTTAATTTTATAAACCATTTTAGTAAGCAGCACAACCTTATAGGCTTAAACTCGCTTAAAAGGGTGGAAGACTTATTGCACCACCACCTGCCCATAAACCTTAACAACCGTAAAGATATTACCAGCTGGGTGCGTAAGCACTGGGATACCCGTTTTTACAAGCCTGTGCGGTAACATTATAAACCAGCCAACAATTAAATAGTATACTAACTGCTTAACTTTTGCCACCAATAAAAGTGTGTAGCCTTAACCGGCAGTTAACGCTACCGGCAGTTAGTATTACTATTTATATAACATTACTAAAATATTATTACTATGGCAAAATTTACTAAACATAACCTTACTTATACTTATAATTGGAACAACGTAAGCTTACTTACCTTTAATGATAGTGACTTTATAGATACTACAAACGGTAACGATGTGCTAGCGTTTATGAACCGTTATGCGCAAACCCACCACATAAATAGCATAGATGCTTTTAACAGGCTCGAATACATAATACATAATTATGCCCCCAAAAACACCAACAGCCAGCAGGATATAACTGCTGCAATTACTAAAAACTGGAACAAACAATTGTACCGCGTTATCGAATAACATACTTAGCAAAGCAACCACCTAAACGTTATTTAAAACAAGAAACCCCGTAGAAAGCTACGGGGATCTTTTGCGATAGATTTTTTTTGGGACTAATTATTGGCCTGAAGCATCAGGTTTTTTAGTTTTATAGCATTATCTTTTGCTGCTTCAATTGCACCAATGTTTTGGTATATATAATTTTGGAAAATATTGTTAGGTGTTTCAAGGTAGTATGTTTTAGCTATTCGCGAATTAAACATTAAAGATTGAATTGTGCGTATTGGACCCCATGGTAATCCCCACCAGCCAAGCATTAATGTTTTTGAATTTGCGTTGCTTTTAAATCTATTTAAGCAATCAGGGCATGCAATGTACAGCGATTTTCTACTTGTAGAGAAAAGTATTGCACTTACAGTTTCGCTCGTCATTCCTGCATTAAGCCTTTTTGTTTTAGTGTTACAAACAGGGCATGGTTGTTTTTGTAAAAGCAAGCTATATTCTGCCAGTTCTTCATTTGTTGGTATTTTAAGCAAACGTTCCATGCCATCAAGTATGGCGGGCGATAAATTACGACGTTTAATTTCTTCAATTAATAGAGGAAGTACTTCTGGGCGAAGTGTTTTAGCTTCTTTGGTTGCAAGGCTTTCAAGTTTTGAATTGTCTAATCCCTGATAATGTTTTTTTATCTGTTCTAAATCCATGGTTGTTATGTTGGTGCGCCAAAGATATAAATATTAATAACAGCTAATTCGCAATGTATCATTTAAAAAAATAAACTAAAAAATCCTGAAGCATAACTTCAGGACTTTCTATATATTAACTATATTTTTACGCCTCAGCCGATTTAAAAGTAGCAATAGCACCAAGGCAGCTTTCCGGAATATTAAAGGCATCTACCAGTGGAACAGCATCCTGCCTGGTTTCCCAGCATAGCTGACTTACCAGTTTTCTAACTGCTTTGGTTTTAACGCCTTCCATATAGCCTTGTTCTAAATACCAGGCCTTGTGCTCTTCAATTTTATTAAGGGCAAAAAGATTGTACAGGCGGGTTAATACTTCTTTAAGCGCTTCATCTTCTGTTGCCTCAACTTTAATTTGAAACTGCTCTAACACTACGCGATCTAAATACGAGTCGGCAATTTGCAGCATGTGCGGATGCATAATATTAGCGGCATCAAACGCATCAAGGCCATCATCTACCAATTTTTTAAAGCGTTGCGCGCCACTGCTTACCAATTGCCTTTCACGGTACTGAAAAGCATTTAAATGAAAAGCCGGATCTTTTAAATGACCTTCATCGGTATTACGGGTGGCAAACGGATTTTTCTCGGTAATGCCTGTTCTTGCTTTATCTACCACATAATTAAATATGGTAGCAACATTCATCTCGCCAAATTGTTTGCGAAATTCTCCCAAACGGTTTTTAGCCGTAAGCTGCATTAGTACTGTATTATCTCCCTCAAAAGTGGTGTAAATTTCGGTATCATTTTTAAGGTTGTCAATTCGGTTTTCGCTAAGGTAACCTTTACCACCACAAGCCTCGCGACATTCCTGTAAAGTATTACGTGCATTCCAGGTGCTGTAGGCTTTAAGGCCGGCAGCCAGTGCTTCAATTTCCTGCATTTCATCTTCCTTACGATTTACAAAACGTTTGGTAAGATACTGTAATGCAAAAGTTAATGCATATGTGTTTGCCAGATAGGGCATAAGCCTGCGCTGGTGCATACGGTAGTTTAATATAGGTACTTCTGCACCGCCCTCAGGGCCAAACTGCCTGCGTTTATCACTATATTTAATGGTAGTTGTCAGTCCGGTTTTTGCTGCAGCAAGTGCAGATCTTGGTATGCCTATCCTTCCGCCAACCAATGTACCCAGCATGGTAAAAAACCTACGATTGTCGCTTGGTATAGGGCTTTCAAATTCGCCGGTTTCGCTAACCTGCGCAAAGCGATCGAGCATATTTTCATACGGAATTGTCACATTACTAAAAGTAATAATACCGTTATCTACGCCATTAAGGCCCATTTTATGTCCGCAATCCTCAATAGTTACACCAGCCCAGGGTTGTTTATCTTTTGTGCGTATTGGAGTTATAAATGCATTAACGCCATAGTCTTTACCATCAATAATTAGCTTGGCAAAAACAGTAGCCATTTCGCCGTGGTTTGCGGCGTTGCCTATATATTCTTTACGGTCGTATTTTTGTGGGGTGTTAATAGTAAAAGTACGGTTGTCATGGTTGTAAGTAGCTGTAGTGTGTATGCCTTTTACATTGCTGCCGTGGTGCGTTTCGGTCATTGCAAAACAGCCTGGTAATGCGAGTGTCCCCACATCATGCAGGTATTTTTTATAGTGCTTTTCTGTTCCTAACGAAAGGATACTCATACCCCAAAGCCCAAACTGAACCCCAAATTTAATTACCAAACTAAGGTCATGGTAACTCAGGGTTTCCATAATGGCAAAATAACCTTCAATATCGTTTTTACCACCTTGTGCAATAGGATAGGCGTAGGCGCTTAAATCATTATCGGCTAAAATCTGGCACCAGTTTAATACCCTTTCTCTATATTCTGTTACATCTGTAGGGATATCCAGTTTAAAAGCTTCGCTACCAATAAGTGCCTTAACTTTATTTATTATTTCTGCCTGGCTACCATCCAGTAGATCGGTCATTTTTTGTACGTTAAAGCTTTCAATGGTATTGTGGGTTTGGGTAAGTGTATCGGTCCGGTTTTGTTTAAAACCGGCTAATACCTCACGGCCCATAATACCCAGTTCTTGCTCTAATTTAGCAAATGCAGGTGCGTTTTTAGTAATTTCTTCTTCGCTAAATGCCGGCCTTTCGGCATTGGCTATAAGTAGGCCAAGTTCGGTTAAACTGCCGGGTTTACTCGTGCTGTTTAATGCGTTATCAATTTTTTCTTTCCAATGAAAAAGTTCCGACCGGGTAGGTGGAACTTCAAAATTAATTTTCGATTTTAAAAATGTTTTCTCTGCTTTTGTAAGCCATTCCTGGCTGTTTATAAAATCAGATATCGCTGTAAATTCTTTTTTTGTAAGTTCGTTATCCTGCCAGGCATAATAAATAACGGGCAGTATTATAGAGAGTTTAGGGTCGGTACTAAAGGTAATATCCATGCTGTAAATTTTATGCTTAAAAATAAGCAATTACTTACAGTGAAGGATTTAAATTAATGTTAAATAGAATGAGGCACTAAGGTTCTTAGATGCTTAGAATCTTAGGGTCTTAGAAAGCTACTAAGAACCTTAGTAGCTTAGCCCCTCAGCGGCTTTTACAAAACCCCATTCATCCTTAAATGCTGTAACAGCATAATAGTTTTAGCATCTTTAATTTCTCCAGAAGTTATCATTTGTAAAGCATTATTAAAAGACATTTCTAATACTTCAATATTTTCCTGTTCTTTATCAAGCCCGCCACCTTCGCTGGTATGCATAGCCTCATCATACTGTGCAATAAAAAAATATAAAATCTCGGTTACAGATCCCGGCGACATATAGGCTTCCATTACTTTTTTAACATCTTTAAGGGTGTAGCCCAATTCTTCTTCAGTTTCACGGCGAATACAGTCCTCAGGGTCTACTTCATCAAGTAAACCAGCACAGGCTTCAATCATCATACCATCTTTATTGCCATTAAACCAGGTTGGTATACGTAACTGGCGTGTAAGTATAACAGTTTGCTTTTGTAAGTTGTACAATAATATTACAGCACCATTACCACGGTTATATACTTCGCGTTCGGCAGTTTGTATCGATCCGTCGGGTAATTCTTGCTGGTATTTTACTTTGGTAAGTCGTGACCAGTCATTTGCTAATATAGTTTCTGAAAGTATTGTTATAGCTGATTGTGGCATATAATTTTTTAACAAAGATAACGGGTTACAATTTGTTTTTAAAATATAATTTAAAGTGTTATATTTGATTTATAGATATTTATTTAATTATTGATTAAAGATGTTGTTGGAGTTATAAATAAGTATATGAAACCACTTGTAGTGCTATCTGCATCATTTTTAGTATTGGTTGCCATTTGTAAAATTGTACAGGGAAACTGGAATGTTACCTTTAGCGGTAATTGTGCCATGTGTATAATGTTATGTTTTACTGCATTTGGGCATTTTAAATATTATAAGGGCATGGCAATGATGCTGCCTGATTTTATACCGCTTAAAAAGCCGGTAATTTTTATTACCGGCTTTGCCGAAATTATTTTAGGCGTAGGTATGTTACTACCGCAGTATAGATATGTTGCCGGGCTAATGACAATTATTTTTTTAATTTTAATAGTACCTGCTAATATTAACGCTGCCTTTAAGCAAATTAATTTTGAGCAGGCAGATTATACCGGCAATAAAACTGATTATTTGTGGTTTAGGATACCTATGCAGGTGTATTTGTTAGGATGGATATTTTATTTTTCTATTTTATGCAGATTATAAAATTATGTATCAGAATATAAAATTGTTGAAATTTTTTTCCTCAAATTTGCTTAACAATATAATAAGGGCGGTAATTGGGGGGCCGCTTTCTGGTAATTATCTTGAACCGTATTTACGGAAAGTGCCAAGCCGCCCGATTATATTGTAGTAACTTTTTAGTTTGAAACATTATATACGAAAGAGTTTCTTGCCTGGTTTTAAAAAATAAAAAAAAGATCCAAACCAATTTATCTGGCTCAGACCTTTTTTTTTGGACGGGCAGTAATACTGTTATAATTTTTCAATAACTTCGGCAGTGGTGCCAACTTCTCCTAACCTGGGGAAAATATATTTTAAACTGTGATTATGCGCATCAACAAATAAATCCATCATAGCATCGCTGGCATAAGTAGTATTGTAACCATGTTCTGCAGCGGTACGTGCGGTACCCTCTACACCCACACTGGTAGATATACCGGCTAACACTATACCGGTTATACCTTTATCTTGCAATGTTTTATTAAAATCAGGGTTAACAAAAGCATTCCAGTTATTTTTAGTAATGCGAATGTCGCTCTCTGTAGCTTCAACTTCCGGTACAATTTCCAGCCATTCGGCAGATATCTCTCCACCGCCCGCTTGCTTTGCATCTTTACGCAGTGTGTTTACAGGGTTTGTAGCAGGGTTTACATTTACTAATATTACAGGTTTTCCGGCTTTTCTAAAAGCTGCGGCAAGTGCTGCACAGTTAGCAAGTACCGGTGCTACCGGAGAGGGCAATGGTAGGTTAATAATACCATTTTGAAGATCGATGAGTACCAATGCAGTATTTTTGTCTAAAGAACTAATCATGGATATAAATTTAAATTTGATCGTTAATTTGTAGCGAAGCTGTTTCGGCCACTTTACGTTTTTGAAGCATTACTTTTCTAAGCATGTAAAATAAAAATACGCCTATTATTATGGCAATAAAGCCTTGTATAAAAACGGTGGCCGGTGTGCCTATATAATGTGATAGTCCGCCTATTAATAATCCGCCCAGGGGCTGCATGCCAAAAAAGGCCATTGCATAAAAGCTAATAACCCTGCCGCGCATATCTGGTAAAACTGTGGTTTGTATAAGGGTATTGCTTATGGTTATTTGCGACATCATACCAAAGCCAGATACTGCAGCAAACACTAAGGCTAACGGGTAAAAAGTGGTATATGAAAAGAAGGCCAGCCCCACCCCAAAAACAATAGTATTATAAGCTAGTATTTTACTAAGATTACTGCCCGGTTTTAATGATGCCAGAAATATTGCACCACTAAAAGCACCAAGGCCTATCATACTATCTATAACGCCAAAGGTAGCTGCCGTGCCCTTAAAAATATCTTTAGCATAAACTGGTATAAGGGTGCTAAAGGGTAGTACCAGCAAACTCATGGCTGCCAGTGTTATTAATACTCTTGCTAATGATGGTGTATTTTTAATGTACTCTAAACCGTCTTTTAAGTCATCTATAATTTTACCCTTTACAGGTTTTTGTACATAGGGTGGAAGTTTCATCATTAACAGCGAACCTATTACGGCTACAAAGCTGGCAGCATTAATGGCAAAACAAACATCATCGCCAAACTGTTGTAGTATAAACCCTGCGATTCCCGGGCCAATAAGGCGGGACAAATTTACCATAGATGAGTTTAGTGCCAGTGCATTAGGTAAATCGGCTTTATCGTTTATCATTTCATAAACCAGCGATTGCCTTGCAGGTACATCAAACGCATTTATAAAACCCAGTAAGGCGCTTAAGCCAATGATGTCCCAAACCGCATGCGCACTGAAAAATATTACTAGTGTTACCAGCAGTGCCTGAACCATAGAGGCAACTTGTGTTATTAACAGCAATTTATAACGGTCGTACCTATCGCTCGCTACTCCGCCTAAAAACGAAAATATAAAGGAGGGGAAAAGGCTGGCGAAAAGAGTAAGACCCAGCATAAACTCTGAATGTGTTTCAGAATATATTACCCAACTCACAGCCGTTTTTTGCATCCACGTACCTATTAACGAGATGGATTGTCCGGTAAAATAAAGCCTGTAGTTACGGCTTTTAAAAGCGCTAAAGGTGGTTATTTTAGCCATTAAATTCTACAAGTTTGGTTAGTGGTATAATTGCTTTTAATAAAATTTCCTGTTCCTGTAGGGTACAGGTTTCTGCTATAGCTTTGCTAAGCCATTCGTTACGTTCGCTTCGCACTTTCGCTATCATATTTGTACCGTGCTGCGATAAACTTATGTATATTTTACGCCTATCTGTAGTTGATGCTGTTTTATCTATAAGGTTTAATTCTGCAAGATGGTTAAGAAGCTGACCCATACTTTGCGGTGTTATTTTCTCTTTAACAGCAAGTTCAGATGATAAAAGTTGCCCGTGCTCATCCAGCAATACTAAAACAGACCGTTCGCTTTGCGATAATAAGCCATCTGCCGGCGATAGCCTGCGCAGTTTGCGAACCAGCCTTTGCAGCGTTGGCCTTAGTTGCGTAGCTAATAATTGAGGATTGATATTTGGCATAGTAAGGTAAAATTATAAGTTTACCTTACAAAATTACAACATGTATTTATCCCGGCAATTGATTTTTACTTATTTAACAGAAGTTTTTTAATAGATTATTGTGCAGGCAAAATAATATGGAAAGCTGCACCCTGGTTTTCTTTACTTTTTGTAAAGATAATGCCCCTGTGGTTATCAATAATTTTTTTACCAATAGCCAGGCCTATACCAGTCCCGGTATATAGTTCATTGTTATGCAGCCGCTGAAAAATGGTAAAAATTTTATCTTCGTACTGTTGGTCGAAACCAATGCCGTTATCTTTAATAATAATTTCGTAGTAGGCTAATTTATTATCTAGCGCCGGGTATTTAAGCACTTGCTTATTGGTGAGTTTTTGCGACCGTATTTTTATCTCGGCTTTAGTACCGTCTACCTTATGAAATTTAAGGGCATTGCTAATCAGGTTATAAAAAAGCTGATTCATTTGCAATGGTATAGCATTTAATACCGGCAGGTTACCAAATTTAATTTCAACATTTTGCTCTTTAATTAAGAGTTCGGAATCTATTAGAATTTCTTTTATTACCGTATTAATATCGGTAGGGCTAAATTGCTTTTCGTCGTTGTTAAGGTAAGCCAGCAAATTCTGTATCAGGTTTTCATCCTTTCAGACGATCGGCTTATTTTATTAACCATAACCAGGGCACTTTCGCTTAACTGATGATCGGTATGCAATAGCCTGCTTATAAATAGTAAAATTTTACGCAATGGTTCCTGCAAATCATGGCTGGCAACATAAGCAAATTCCTGCAGGCGAATGTTAGCATCATGCAAATCTTTAACGCTATTGCCCAGTTCTGTGTTCGATGTTAAAAGGTCGGCAGTACGTTCCTGTACTTTCGTCTCAAACCCATCAGACAGTACTTGCAGGCGTTTTTCAATAATGCGGCGTTCGGTAATATCTTCAATAGCAAGTAATATTAATTGTTCTTTACTGGTTTCGTTAGTTACCTGCCTGGCATTAAGCAACATTATACTTTCGGCATGAGGTAGTAAGTTTACCGATACTTGATAATCATCCAGTTGCATTTTTTGTGGCAGTACTTTTTCAAGCATTGCACGCATGTGTACATTATCGAACAGGTGATTCTGAATTTCATAAATCAGTTTACCCTAAGCCTCTTCACGTGCAATATTGTATTTTTTAGAAAATGCCCTATTAATGTTTTTTATACGCAGGTTAGTGTCCAGCACTACAATGGGTTCCCGCAGCGTGGCCACAATAGTGTCAGTATAATTGCGTGAGGTATTTATTTATATCTGTTTATCAAGCAGTTACTGATTTATTTGTATCAGCTCTTCGTTGCTCGATAGCAGTTGTTCCTTACTGGTTTCAAGTTCTTCGTTAAGGCTTTGCAACTCTTCACTGCCACTAAGTAATTCTTCATTAGCGCTTTGTAACTCTTCGTTAGATGATTCCTGCTCTTCGGCAATAGCGTTAACATCGTTATGAATTTGCGCCAGTTCTTTTTCCAGCTGAATAACAAGGTCTTCGTTAGTATTTCGTTCATCATCAAAACCTGTCGAATTGCCTTTTTGTTGAGGTGTTTTATTAAAAACAATTAAAAAATAAGGTTCAACAATATCTGTAAGCGGCTGAATTTCTATCGAAATTTCTAATATAATGCCTTTGCTTTTAATTATAATACCTTCTTTAATAATGGGAACTAGTGTTTCTTTAATTTTGTGCCATGCGTTATGCAACTCAAAAGCAAGGCCATTGCGGGCATTTTTTAATAAATTAAACGTAGGCTTACCGGGCGAAAATTCAATGAAATCGGCCACTTGCTCATTAATATGTACAATATCCATTTGGTTATTTACAATTACGCTGGCCGGGGTAAACTTAGCAAGCAGCAGCAATTCGGCACTTCTTTTAAAGTCGGTTTTAGGTATGGCAAGTACTTCTTTTTTACCTTTCGACACCTCTTTATTACCCATGGCCTTATGACAAACCTGCCTGATGCTTCTTTTCGTGTATAAATTTTTTCATTTTTTTCGAACGGAATGTAAAGTTCTTCAGCCGGGGCTGTAGTTTCTGATTTACCCAACAATAAAGAACCTTGAGGCTTTAAAGCGTAATGAAATGTGGTAAGCGACTTTTTTTGCAAAAAGCTGTCCATATAAATAAGTACATTACGGCAGGTAATCAGGTCCATTTTTGCAAACGGAGGGTCTTTTAAAAAATTATGTACAGCAAAAACGCATAAATCGCGTATTTGCCTGTTTATCTGGTAGCCTGATCCTTGTTTTGTAAAGTATTTTTTTAAGATGCTTTCGCCTACATTACCCAGTTGCGCATGAGTGTAAAACCCAATTCGGGCTTTAGCAATGGCAAGTTCAGATATATCCGATGCAAAAATTTGTATTTGTGTGCCCGATAAGTTTTCGCCTAAAAATTCGTATAATGATATGGCTAATGTATAAGCTTCTTCACCGGTAGAGCAGCCTGCCACCCAAATACGTATGGCATTTGCCTCTGATTTTTGCTTTGCGATGATTGGGAAAACCGTTTCTCTAATAGTCTGGAATGTTTTAGTATCCCTAAAAAATTCAGTAACAGGTATTAACAAATCGTTGAATAATATTTCGGGAGCCTGCTTATCACTGCGTAAAAGTTTAAGATAATCAGCAAGTGTTTGGCTTTTACTCATAGCCATACGGCGGCGTATGGTGGTTTGTTTATAATAAGTAAAATCAACACCGCTGTGCTGGCGTAATAACTGTATAATTTCCTGAAAAACCCCTTCATCGCCTACTGACATTTTAACCGATGTTTCAGCTTTGTTTAATAAAAGTTCCGATAACTTTTCCGGAATTTGATTTGGTGCCATTATAAAATCGACCACTCCAGCAGTAATTGCATTTTGGGGCATACCTGCATTCGCTGCCGAATCGTCCTGAGCAAAAGTAACTCCTCCATATTCCTGTATTGCTTTTAAACCCTGAGTACCATCGTTACCGTTGCCGGAAAACACAATGCCAATTGCCAGATTAAGGTGCACTTGTGCCAGCGATGTAAAAAATATATCTATTGCCTGGTTCTTAGAATCGTTGTTTCTTGGCTCAAGTTTAAGCACACCATCTATAGAGGTTAGTGATTGTTTTGAGGGATAACATAAACATTATTGGGTGCAAGATGAATGTCATCGGTAATTTCGTTTACGGGTAATTCAGTTACACCGGCAAGTATCTCAGTCAATATACTATCGTGTTCAGGGTGCAGGTGTTGTACCAGTACATATGCCATACCAAGATTTATAGGCAATGCCGATAAAACTGTTTAAAAGCTTCAAGGCCTCCTGCCGAAGCACCAATGCCTACAATAGTAAAATCCTGGTGGGTAGCCCCGGGCGTAATGGTGTTTTGTACCGGCATAATGTAAGCTGCTGAATATAAAGTATAAACTGACTAATATAAAATAGGAGGGATGATTTTCATACAGATTAATTAAGCATAAGATAATGCTAATGTTGCATGAAAAATCTCATAATGTTTATAAATGTAGTTGTTTTGAATTTATAAACAGGCTACGCAAACATTTATTATTTATAAAAACAAAACCCTGGCATTGCCGGGGTTTTGGAATAAACAAAAAACACAAAACGAACAACTTATTATAAATTAGCGATATCAAAAGTTAGAGCTATATAATACAGCGCACCTATGGTTGGGCCAGCGGCATACTGATAATATTGCTTATTAAGTATGTTACTTCCGCCAACTTTAGCGTTAGCGAATATTGATGGTAATTTTATATTAAACTGAGCATCCAGAGTAGCATACGCAGGTACATTGCCATTGGCTAGCGTACTCTCCCAGTAAAACGCATCCTGCCAGCGGCCGGTTACATTAAAGCCTACATTTTTAAATATCCTGCGGTTACCAAAACTTAAATTTGTAACCCATTTAGGCGTATTGAAGGATGTGGTAAAAATATCCGACTTGTTGTTGCTTATCAAATCATTGTAACTCACGTTAAAGCCGGCATTATAATCTTCATAAAAATTATATTTAATACCAAAGGTAGACCCATAGCTTTTATACGTGTTTTTACTGTTGGTATATACACGGTAACGATCCTGATTTGCACGGGTTAGCATGGCGAGCACACCAGCATCTGTGCTTACAGTGGCTGCTTTAGGTACAGCAACTTCAACCTGGCCTAAAAAGCCATTGTAAATATTAAAATAAGCATCCCAGTCAATCGAAATTGCATTATTAGCCACTACGCTTTTATAACCAATTTCGAAGGAATTTATTTGCTCGGGTTTCATTTGTTGCAGGTTGGCTACAACTAATACATTACGATTAGCAAGGGCAGCCTGGTTTTTATTAGCACCACCATCTACAGCGGTATTAACTGCGGCATTAAACTGGTCGATAGAAGTTAACGTATACGAATTCTCTAGAAAACCAATACCCTGGTTAACTCTCGATAAACCACCCACACGGCGCACATTACCATTATTTACAAATGATAAAGCCTCGAATAACGATGGAAACCTGAAACCGTTTTGAAACGATGCCCTAAAGTTGTGATTGTCTTTAGGCGAATATACCACAGCTATACGTGGGTTGAATTTAGTATCAAATTCCGGATTTCTGTCAGCCCTTATAGATGCATTTATTTTTAGTTTATTATCAAAAAAGCGTTTGGTTACTTGTGCAAACACACCATATTTTTCATATTTCTGCTTGGCACCAAAAGAGCCATCTGCCAATGGTATGTTACGATCGGCTAATGGGCGGCCAAAATCAACAAAGTTATTACCATCTGGTGTTACCAAATACTGCCTGTAATCTGCACCGGCCTGTAAGTCGAATATTTTTACATAGCTTGAAAGATCATATTGGCCTTCAAGATGGTACAATGACGATTGTTGTTTTAACCACGCACCACCTGTAGCAGGAGCACCAGCTACGCCAGAGTTAGCATGATCCCAGTTATTAATACCAACAATAGTATTTTTTAAAGCTTCAAATTCTGGAGTTCCTGGTTCTACACGGCCTTTATCGGCAGCACTACGCGCAGTAGCAAAAGCTTGCTGTAACGGTGTGCCTCCTGCCAATGATGACTGTAACGCGGCTTGAAAAGTGTTTTTCCAATCGGTATTGCTGGCGTGGGTAAGGTCGAGGTTATCGGCAAGGGGTTTTAGGTTATACGAGTCGCCTGTTTTTTCTAAAGAAACATAACTACGAATGTAAAAATCCTGACCTTTAAGTTCCACTTTATGGTTTTGAACTGTAGCATTATCAAGCCTTATTTTATTACCGCGCTGAAAGGTACCATCCATTAAGCCATAGCGGTAAACGTACGATACTTCAAGGTTTTCTTTAATCTTATAATAAGCTCCGGCGTCAAATTTAGCATTGGTAACGGTTGGGTCTACCAAATCCTGCTCGTGGTAACCGGTACGCGACACGTTAAAAGTTTTAGGGGCACCATCTATAGTGGCATTTACGGTAACACGGTTATTACGCTCATCGCCATAATTATTCCATAAATCGGCAGCGGGGTTGTTGCGGCCGTTAAGTGCATTAAAGCCAGGGTTTGCAGTAACAAAGCTGTTAGGATTTTGATCGGTAAAATTGTTCGATACCCAGTCCGTACCCCTAAAAAAGGAGCCGTTTACTTTTATAGCAAATTTGTCTTTAATCACTTTAGCATAACGCATAGCAAATTCGGCCATTGCCGATGGGTCTTTAACATTATCGCTCACATGGTTAACACCGGTGCGCTGATAAATGCTTAGCCCCTGATAATTAAACGGGCTACGGGTTTGCAGACTCGATAAGCCGTTAATCGCATTCATGCCATATAATGCCGATGCTGCGCCAGGAGTAATCTCAACACTTTGTATATCAAGTTCTGTTGGGCCTATGGCATTACCAAGTGGTACGCCAAGTGTTGCTGCCTGCACATCTACACCATCTACCAGTTGCATAAACCTAAAATTGTTAGGCACATTAAAACCACGGGCATTAGGCACTTTAAGCGTAAGGCTGGATGTTAGCAACTGCACGCCTTTTACATTATCTAGCGCTTCATAAAAAGTAGGAGCAGGGCTATCTTTAATTGCTTTAATGTCAATTTTTTCGATAGAGATGGGAGATTGTAATATTCGTTCCTCTACCCGCGAGGCAGATACCACAACTTCGTTAAGCAAGGTGTTTTCGGTATTCAACTCAACCACTATTTTACTTTGGGCAGTTAGCACCTGTATTTCCTGCGATTTAAAACCAATGCCTGAAAATATTAAAGTAAACGGATACTTGATTTGGGTTTTGATGTAAAACTCGCCTCTCTCGTTTGTAGCGGTAATTGTAGATGTACCTTTAATGGCTACTGTTGCGCCGGATAGTGGCCCGGCAACTTCTTTATCGTTTACCACCCCGGATATTTCAACGGTTTGATTCTGCGCAAAAATATTTTGGGCTGATAGTATTACAAATAGGAGCAAGGCTGTAAATTTTAGCTTTGCGGTAAAGTAGCTTTTCTTCATTCAGTGTTTTTATTGGCTTAGTTGGTGCCGGCAAAAATAGCAAATTTTCTGAATAAAAATATAAAGTCTATGGTTTTTATAGACTAATGAAAAAATCCTAAAAATAAATAACCTAAGCATTGCTTAAAAACAAAACCCCGGCCTTAGCCGGGGTTTATAAAAACTGAAAACTACTACTATGTGTTTAAATTAATTGTAACCCTGGTTTTGTTTAAAACCTTTAGTTACATCTAGTATAGATTGAGGAATAGGGAATACCCTGCGGAATGGCTGTGATGCCGGTTTTGCCGATGTAGGCCTTGCTGCATCAAATTTACCAAAACGTATCATTTGTGGCCTTCTCCACATTTCCCAGTACATTTCGAAACCAATTTCTTTGAAAAGGATGTCCATATCGATAGATGCAATAGGTTTGCCTGCAACATTGTTGTATAAAGCCTCACGGGTTCTGCTTGTACGTAGTATGTTAATATCTGCAAGGGCAGATCCTGCATCGCCTTTACGTAAGTAAGCTTCAGCCCTCATGGTATAAATACCACCTAAACGGTATAATGGAATATCTACATTACTGGTACCATTATCTAATTGTGGGTCGAACTCAAATTTAAAGCAACGTGTGCCACGGTTAATTTGGTTTTGAGCAAGTACTGCCATTGTAGGATTATCAAAGTTAAGATCAGGAGTAAAATCCATTGGTGTAGTTGCGCTTTTTTCGCAAACCAATGGAGATATTTTTATTCTTCCGTCTGTCGTCATTTCAAAAGCACCTGTAGATGTAAGTTTAGGACCATATTGCTGGCCTACCTGTATACCACGGTTAAAATGGAACCAAGATAATGATGTACCAGCAACAATACTTGTAGCAGGTGCGCTCACATCGGTACCATCGTTCATAAACCAGGTACCATCTGCATATTGGTAATGGCGTGTAAAACGCGGGTCGTCATGGTTACCATCCCAGCTTGCATAAAATTCTGGAGTAAGGCATGATGCATTTGTGCCCCTGTTAGCGGTGCTACATCTTTGGTTACGCTCCATAGAGTTGTAAGCAAGGTCGTTACTACCATTGTGCAGGTTATCAATTTTTTGAGTTATTGCAAAAATAAGCTCAGATCCGCCAGAGTTATTTATAGAAAAATTATCAAAATAATTGCTTGCTAATGTAAATCTGCCCGAATCGATAAGTAGCGAAGTGTAATAAATTACCCTGTCCATATCGCTGCCAGAACCACTTACAGCAGCCTCGGTAAAATTAAATGCCGATGATGCATTGTAACGATCTTTAAATACAGCACGGTTAAGGTACATGGTAGATAGTAAACCGTAAGCCGCCTGTTTTGTAAACCTACCGTTATGGGTGCGTTGCTCACCTATGTTAGCTAAGTCTGGTAATATAGCCTCAACATCAAGTATCAGCTGGTCTATAGCGTCTCCTGCCTGTAATATTTGCAATGGTGCGCCAGCTACAAGCGGATCGCGATAAGGAACCTGCCCAAAAAGATCCAAGGTATGATACATGTAAAAAGCAAGCATACCTTTAGCTTCGGCTAAAAGCAACGTTTTTTGCTCATCTGCACCGTTATTAATTATCTGTATAGCTGTTAAAGAGCGTGTAATACCATTAGTAATATTATTAAAATTATCTGTAATTACAGCATTATCTGGTGCCCATGTAAACTCGTGCATAGCACGCCATTTGCCACCGTCACCCCAGTCAGACCCGCGGGTTGGTAATATACTTACATCACTGGTATGTTCCTGCATGGCAAGCATTGCACCTGCGTTTGTAAAGGTATTTTCTCCTAAACGGTCGTATACTGCTGCAAGCGCATTAGCAGATGTAGTTACGTCGCCCACTAAAACTTCATCAAGCACTTTTTCATCAAGAGTAGTACATCCTACAAATGCTACAGCTAAACAAGTTGTAATTATAGTTTTACTGTTAAATATTGTTTTTAATTTCATAGCGTTATATTTTAAATGTTGCACCAAGCATAAACGTTCTTGCAGTTGGGTAGTTACCATAATCAATACCAATAGACTGGTTACCACTGTTTGATTTGTTACTGTTGATTAATGGATCGAAACCAGTATAGTTTGTAATTGTTATAAGGTTGGAACCTGTAATGTATAAGTTTAAACTTTGCATCCAGGCAATGCTTGGGTGTTTAAAAGTATACCCTAAACGGGCACTATTAAGCCTTATAAAATCTGACTTTTCAAGATATAATGATGATAACTGTGGTGCATTTGTTTGGCTTGCTCCAGAGTTAGCATAATCAGATAGCGTATTCCTGTCGGAAGCAAGATTGTTAATGTTAAGCGCATTTAAATTTGTATTGTTAAGCAAGTAACCACCTGTTTGACCGATAACAGAGAATGAAAAATCGAAGTTTTTGTAGCGCATGTTACTGTTAAGGCCGTATGTAAATTTAGGTATAGCACCCTGAAATATTTTACGGTCACTATCATTAATAACACCATCGCCATTTTGGTCTTTAAATGTTTCTATACCATTAGCATCAAAACCGGTATGCTCTTTTAAGTAAAAAGATCCTGCCGCGTAGCCACTTTTATAAATATTAGCTAATACTCCCGACTGGCCAGGGCCCGATATAGTACCCGATAAAATTTGTGTAACGGGTAGGTCTTTTATTTCATTTTTAAGCGTAGCTCCATTTACATCTAAGTTCCAGGTAAAGTTTTCGCTTTCAATAATTTTAGAACCCAGCATAAACTCAAGGCCACTGTTTACAATTTTACCGTCCATATTGGTATAAACAGTAGTTGTTTTGCTTAGTACCTGAGATGTAATGTTAAGAATAGCATCTGTAGTAGTTTTATTAAAATAATCTACACTACCGTAAAGCTTATCACCCCATAAATTAAAGTCTACACCCGCGTTATATTGTGATACAACTTCCCATTTAAGGTTAGGGTTAGCAGTTCGTGTATATGTTAAACCGTTTACTAAACCTAAATCATCATACAAGTAGTAACCATCTCCAGCAGTTAGCGAGTAGCTTTCCTGTGTAATTTTATTAGGCACTTCCTGGTTACCTGTCTGGCCCCAGCTTGCGCGAAGTTTAAGGTTATTTACAACAGGTGACCCTTTAAGGAAACTTTCTTCAGAAATATTCCAGCCGGCAGCCGCCGATGGAAAGTAACCATATTTGTTATTTGCCCCAAAGCGTGTAGAACCATCTGCCCTAAGCGATGCTGTTAAAAGGTATTTACCATCGTAAGCGTAGTTAACCCTGCCAAAGTACGACTGTAGTTCGTTAACCTGAGCATAACCAGATGATACTCCGGCTGTTCCTGCATAACCAGGATTAATAGATGGTGCAATACCAGTACCCTGTGGTGCTATTTGATTTACTATAAAATTTGTACCGCTTGTTTCAAATTTTTGATAAGAGAAACCTGCCATAGCATCAAACTTATGCTTGTTAGCTAAAAAATCGTAGGTTAAGTAATGCTCTATCAATGAGTTTTTAGAATCTAAGTTACCCTGTACATAACTACCAGCCGGGCTACGGTCTGTAAGGTTAGGGAAAATTGTTGTATTTCTTTCAGAAACAGAACGGTCTATACCTAAGTTTAATTTATATTCTAATCCTTTTACAATTCTAAAAGATGTTTCCATATTACCCAAAATACGTGTTGTGCGGGTAACATCTTCATAAATGCTTAACAGGTATGCCGGGTTGTAGTGGGCATTAAGGTTAAAGTTTGTAAACTTCCCATTTGCATCGCGCACGGGTTGTGTAGGGTTTGCCATAAGCGTGTGGATGATTAACTGTCCGTCAGATCCTCCATCGTCGCTTGTTGGTACACCATTATCTTTAGTTTCACTGCCTGTAAGGTTAATTTTAACCTTTAAACGTTTATCATCTAAAAACGATTCGGCAACGTTTATCCTTCCTGTAGTACGCTTAAAAGCACTTTGATTAACAATACCTTCCTGGTCCATTTGAGATACAGAAGCGTAATAGTTACCACTATCTGTACCCTTAGAGAATGATAACGAGTTGTTTTTTGTAACGGCGTTTCTAAAAATAACATCCTGCCAGTCGGTATTTCCACCATGGTCAAAAGCAGGGTTTGTAATCTTTTTACGGTAATCGCTTGCCGAAAGTACATCCAGCTTGTGCATTATTTTAGAGAAACCTAAGTAAGAATCTGCCGTAAAGCTAGCTTTACCTTTAGCACCTTTTTTAGTAGTTACAATAACAACACCGTTAGAACCCCTTGAACCGTATATAGCAGCGGCAGAAGCATCTTTAAGTACCGATATAGACTCGATATCGCTTGTATTTAAAAAGTTAAGCGGGTTTTTTGCAGCCGAAGTACCAAAACCTACGTTAGCACCTGTTGGGCTTACACCATCATTAGTTAGTGGCACACCATCTACCACAAAAAGGGGAGTACTACCACTACGTATAGAACCTACACCACGAATGTTTACATTAATACCGGCTCCTGGCTCACCACTTGTAGGCGTAACGCGCACACCTGCAATTTTACCTTGCAAAAGCTGATCTGTAGAAATGTTTACACCCTGCCTAAACTGGCTTTCGTTAATTTGGGTTACTGCACCGGTAACATCTTTTTTAGCTTGTTTACCGTAACCTACAAGTACAACCTCGTTAAGTTCAGATGCGTCTGATACCAGCTTTACATTAACAACAGCTCCTGTAACGGTTAGTTTCTGCGTTTTGTAGCCTACGTATATAATTTCGATTTGTTTACCATTGGCAACATTAATTTCAAAGTTACCATCCATATCGGTAACAACACTGTTGCTCGTTCCGGTTTCTAAAATTGTAGCACCCGGTAATGGCATTCCGGTTTCGTCTAATACTTTACCTTTTACAGTTTGTTGTACTGCAGAAAAGTAGTGTACAGGGATAAATGTGGCATTATCCTTGATTGTGGTTATCTCCAGAGTTTCATCACTCCAGTTTTTACTGTACCCCGTTTGTAATGTAAGTAACGCAGGTACTAAAAAATAAAAGCTTTTAAGCTTTAAGTTAGTAATTTTACAATGCATTGTGATTAAGTTATTGGTTTAGAGCTTAATTTAAATGGCCGTAGTTGTTCGTAGCAACTGCGGTTTTTTTTAATATTAAAGTGTGTTGTTGTTAATTCATTAAATGCGTATTAATAGTTGTGTAGTTATTAGGTTAAATAATCAGTGATTTAAAAGAAGCTCAAAATGCTAACTTTTGTTGAGTGCGAAATAAGGCAATGAAAAGGCAAAAGGCTTTTCCTGAAGATTATGTTTAAATTAAGCGAAAGCCAAAAACAGGGGTAAAAATGACCTTGTATGTTTCTTAATTTTAAACTGTGCTTTTTACGAAAACGTTTACAATGCTTGCATATCAATTTTATGTTTACATAAAGTTGATGTTAATACTAACATTTGTTTTTTTAGTACAAACCCCGTAGTAACATTGTGCTTTTACCTTTGCAAGCACATTTAAAATTTACTCCAAACACATTTTATGAAACCAGTACACACAGCACTTACACTATTATTATCGGCAGGGCTTGCCTTACAGGCTCATGCCCAGAATGATAACCTTAAACTGAATAAAATACAGGTAATAGGATCGCACAACAGTTATAAAAGAGCAATAGAACCAGCTTTATATAAGGTGTTAGAAGCTAAAGATTCGTTACACCAGCTTGGCGGTTTACAATATGATCATATTGCCATAGAAGACCAGCTTAACATGGGGCTACGCAATTTAGAGATAGATATTTATGCCGATAGTAAAGGTGGTAAATATGCGCACCCAAAAGGATTGGACTTGGCAAAGCCCGATAATGCTTACGATCCAAACGGGGTAATGAACAAACCGGGCTTTAAGATTTTTCATGTAACCGATATTGATTTCAGGACCTGGACCTATACGTTTGAAGATTGCCTACAGAAACTTAAAGCATGGTCTAACGCGCACCCTGGCCACATACCTGTATTTATTACCTTAGAGCCTAAAGATGGCGATGCCAACCGTTTTGGCACCGTACCGGAAATGTTTACCCCAAAATTATTTGATGAGGTAGATGCTGTTATTAAAACTAACCTAGGTACAGATAAACTAATAACGCCAGATATGGTTAGGGGCAACTATGCAACGCTTGAAGAAGCGGTACTTAAAGGCAACTGGCCCACGCTTAAAGATGCAAAAGGTAAATTCTTTTTTTTATTAGATAACAGCGATAAAAAACGCGATTTGTATATGGCTGGGCACCCGTCGTTAAAAGGGCGTGTGGTTTTTGTAAACGCGCAGCCGGGAACTCCAGAGGCTGCCGCAATGTTTAGAAACAACCCGGAAGATAAATCGATACCTGATTTGGTTAAAAAAGGATACATAATCCGTACCCGTGCCGATGCGGATACTAAAGAGGCCCGTAAAAACGATTACACCCATTTTACCGATGCTAAAAACAGCGGTGCCCAAATCATCACAACCGATTATTATAAGCCCAGCCAATTTTTTAATTCGCCTTACCATATTAAGTTTGATGATGGTACTTATGTACGTGTTAATCCGGTAATAGGCAAGGTTACCAAAAAATAGTTTTTAATTTGAGTTATAGTAAAACGGAGGCAATCAAGATGATGCCTCCGTTTTTTTGTTTTAATGCTAGCTTATACAGAAAGATAGCTTCGGAGAAGCGGCATATTTATAGCAACAGATAACCTAAGCGTCTGGAGCTCCGGAGGAGCGGCATATATTACTATGCCGCTCCTCCGGAGCTCAACATCAACTACTAATTGTTTTTTCTATAAATATGCCGCCCTTCTAGGGCTGTGAGTAATTTACTTAACACTCAAATCCTTAACCCTACCCGTATTTAAATAAATAGTAAAATGATCGGCAGGGGCACCTTTTAAAAACTTATCGAGTATTGTAAAAAACAAGATGAGGTTTTTGCGACTGGCATCGCTAACATCAGTTTTTTGAGTTAAAAAGAAGTCAGTAAGCAATTGGTATTGTTTTATACGGTTAGCACCTACATCAGTAATAGCCAACTGGTCGGCACTACGAATGCGGTAAAAGTCGGTTACTAAATCAAGGCCATTCCACTTTTTAAAGTCTTTTTGTGTCAGGTCGTTTTTTGCTAATTGTTTTTTAATTTTTTTACTATCAGCATTTGAAAGCACAAGTAATTCTTCTCCGGAAGTCTTCAGTAAAAAAGCTGCAAAGTCAACAGGCCAGTCATCGGGCATAAAGCGCAGACGTACCAGTTCCTTCAAATGGAAATCGGTAAACTCGTGATAGCTTTTGGTTTTCAGGATATCTTCATTCCAAATATCTTTGGCGCCCTGGCTTTTAAGATAATCATATTCCATTTTATAAAGCGGAAACAATTCATTAAAACCCGGAACATCATCAATAGTTATGGTTTGTACATCAATAATATTATCAGGATTAATAGTCAGCAATTTATAAGCTGGAATATATGCCGCAAGTGACGGAGTTTGTATATTAACCAGCGTATTTCCTTTCGCTGTAGTGCGAATACCGGTATCATTAATATGCATGTGCCCACCCAAATGAATTTGAATACCGGCATCGGCAAAAGTTTGCGCAACTTCCTCAACAGGTACGCGATCCAGCTGCCATTTCCCTTTACCCATTAACGCTTCAATTTGCGGTGATGCATCATCATTAAATTCCACCATAGGGTAGTGGCTAAAAGCAATCAGGGTTTTGTTCTTCCTTTTTGCTTCAGCAGCGATTTGTTTTGCCCAGGCGACTAAATGCGCTTTATGCGATAATACATTGTTGTAACCCAAATCGGCTCCTGCATAGTTTTTATCATCGGCAGCATTGCCGTTACTGTTTGCTTTAGGCAGGTATACATTACCATCAATAGCCAGTAGCCAAAGTCCGTCAACCGGCTCAACTACATAGCTAACATCGGGCACGGTATAGCCGGGGGCAACATCATACACACGTTTTTCTAAAACGGCTTGCTTTTTCGCGGTAGCATAATTATAATTATCAGATGTATACAAGCTAAACGGTGTTGCCCAAAATTTATATTCAGCCTTCGGAAAAAACCCGAAATCATGCAAGTAATCAGTCACACCCAAGTAGCCCATTTTGGCAATATTTTTAGTAATTACAACCGGTAGTTCTTTTGTGATATCTGGCTTGTACATGCCTGCCTTACTAAAAATAGACTGGCGTTTACCGGCATCGCCTAAAAAATCATCTTTGCCGGCATCCTGGGCAAATGGGCCAACCGGGTCGTGATTGCCCGTAGTAATAAAAAACTGAATGTTATATTTTTTGCTGTACTCATTAAGTATGCGTTGCAGTCCGCGCACGTGCAGTGGTTGCCCATCATCGCTATAATCGCCGGGTAATGCTACGTAATGTATATTGCGCTTTGCAATATCATTTAAGGCAGCTATAAAAGCAAAATAGTTCTCGTTGAATATTCGGGTAGAATGCAACTGCGCATCCATAGTTCGCAATAGAGTAGGCTTGCCTGTTTTTGGGTTTACCACACCTTTGTAATCGCTATCCTGCAACGTACCATATAAATCCTGCAAATGCACATCGGCTAAAAAGGCAATCTTAATTCCGTCTTGTGGTTTCTGGGCATTAGAAGTGAGATAAAGTAAACCGAAAAATATATAAATGTAACGCATTAGTGTAGTATTAAAATGTAATGCAAAAGTGTAAAAACCTATATAAAGGCAATGTTATGTTTTATAATATTTGGTTAAAGAGCCTGCATTGTGCTAAAGTATAAAGATTATTTAAAAGAGATTAAAATTTACGCATTGCGCCGTAAATTTGCACCATGAGGGATAACAGAAAGGCACCGCCTGTAATAAAAAAAGCTACTTTTAAAGAGCGTATCAGCGCTTTATCTAACCTGCCTGCATTTTTTAAGTTAGTATGGCAAAGCAGTCCGCAAAAAACATTTTTTAGTTTTTTCTTTAGAATTATACGATCGGCAATGCCGGTTGCGCTGTTGTATATTGGTAAACTTATTGTAGACCAGGTTATTCTGTTAAGCACCAACCCGCAAGGAGCCGACTCGTCTTACCTGTGGAAACTGGTTGCTTTAGAGTTTGTACTTGCTATTGCTACCGATGCATTAAACCGAATTACCAGTTTGTTAGATGGTTTGTTAGGCGATTCATTCTCTAACTACACCTCTATAAAAATAATGCAACATGCTGCAACGCTCGATTTAGAGCAGTCGGAAGATTCAGAATTTTACGATAAGCTGGAGCGTGCACGCCAGCAAACGTTAGGGCGTACCATGTTGCTATCGCAAATAATGGGGCAAATTCAGGATTTGATATCTATGGCGTTTTTAGTAACCGGATTAATTGCATTTAATCCATGGCTGATATTGCTGTTGGTACTAACCATATTACCGTCATTTTTAGGGGAATCGTATTTTAACAACCAAAACTACTCGCTAACCCGCAGCCAGACTCCCGAACGCCGCGAACTGGATTACCTGCGTTACCTTGGTGCCAGCGATGAAACCGCTAAAGAGGTTAAGATATTTAACCTGGGCGATTTTATAGTCGCACGTTTTAAACGATTGTCTGACCAGTTTTATAACGATAATAGCAAACTTGCCATCCGCAGGTCGTTATGGGGTACGTTCTTTTCTATCTTGGGTAGTACGGGATATTACGGTGCTTATGTGTTTATCATTATTAAAACGGTTGACGGTAACCTTACCGTGGGCGACCTTACCTTTCTGGCAGGATCGTTCAGGCAGTTGCGTAGTTTAACCGAAGGGATACTACTGCGCTTTACCACTATATCGCAAGGAGCTATTTACCTTAATGATTTCCTTGACTTTTTCGATATCCAACCTGCTATTGCCGTACCGCAAAATCCGATTTCATTCCCAATTCCAATTAAACAAGGTTTTACTTTTGAGAATGTAGGTTTTAAATACCGCCATTCTGATAAGTGGGCCAACCGTTATTTAAATTTTACGTTACATCCGGGCGAAACATTAGCGTTAGTAGGGGAGAATGGTGCCGGTAAAACCACACTGGTAAAGCTATTAGCACGATTGTATGAACCTACCGAAGGGCGCATTTTGTTAGACGGTATTGACTTAAAGGAATATGACCCTGAAGATTTACGCCTGAATTTAGGAATTATTTTTCAGGATTATTTAAGGTATCAAATGACGTTTTCGAGCAATATTGCCGTGGGTAATATTAAAGAACAACATAACGCCGACCTTATTATTAAAGCGGCGCAAGGCAGTACCGCCGATGCTTTGGCCGATAAATTACCCAACCAGTACGAGCAGGCTTTAGGAAAACGCTTTAATGATGGGGTAGAACTATCGGGTGGGGAATGGCAAAAAGTGGCCCTTGCCCGTATTTACATGAAAGAAGCCCAGCTGCTTATACTCGATGAGCCAACTGCAGCTTTAGATGCCCGTGCCGAATATGAAGTATTTCAGAGGTTTGCACAAATGACCGAAGGTAAGTCAGCAGTATTAATATCGCACCGGTTTTCTACAGCACGCCTGGCCGACAGGATTTTAGTGTTAGATAAAGGCCAGTTACTTGAAATAGGAACGCATGAACAATTATTAGCCATGAATGGCCGCTACGCAGAGCTGTTTAATTTACAGGCCAAAGGCTACCAATAAAATACACATTAATGTAGACAAAAATAGCGGAACTTATTGTTCCGCTATTTTTGTTTTTTAAAAGAAATATTATTTCTTTTTGCTCTTAGATTTTGACTTCTTTTTAGCCAGTGCTTTTTTCTTAGCTTTTGCTCTTTTTTTAGCCTTAGCTTTGTCTTTAGCCTTTTGTGCTTTTGCTTTAGCGTTCTTTTTAGCTTTCGATTTCTTCGCTTTTTCTTTGTCTTTTAAGGCTTTAACTTTTGCAGTTTTTTTAACCTTATCCTTTTTTGCTTTTTCTTGCTCTTTCACTTTTTTGCTCTTTTTAGTTTTAGTATCAACTTTATTTTCAGAACTTTCATCTGTGTTAGCAGTAGCCGCCGTTGCAGGCTCAGCTATTTCAACAACGTTATCTGTAGCAGTAACTTCTGGTTGTGCCGGTTGTGGTTTTGCAGTTTTTGTTGTTGCTGGTTTAGCGGCCGTAGCGGGCTTAGTTATTGTTGTTTTTGCAGCAGCTGGTTTTGCAGTAGTTGCTGGTTTAGTAGCAGTAGTTGCAGGCTTTGCAGCAGCAGTTCTTGGCTTACGTGCCGGTGCAGGTTTAGCAGCAGGAGTTTCGGTTACAGGAGTTGTATTAGTTACTGTTTCTGGTGTTTGCTGATTTTCGGGATTTGTGTTTTGGTTTTCTTCCATTGGGGCTGATATTAATTAATAGTTACTTATCGTTATATTAGTTAAGTAATTGTAAAGTTATAGTAAACAAAAATAACCATTAAAAGCATACGCCAATGTTAAGTTTTTAGTAGTAAAAAGCTTTCGGATTGACGCATAATTTTAAGTTTAGTTTATCATCTAATATAAAAACTTATCCATAACTTTATATAGTGTTTAGCAAAATGCTAACATAAGTATAAAATTACCCCTACAAAATTATGGCATTATTATCCCTTGTACGTCACGGGCAGTCAGTATATAATCTCGAAAATCGTTTTACCGGCAGTGTAGATGTCGCCCTTACATCATTAGGGCAGGAGCAGGCAAAGCAGGCAGGCGTAAAACTAAAAAACTATAAGTTTAGTATTGCCTATACATCGGCTTTAATACGCGCGCAGGAAACCCTTAGAATTATTTTAGAAGAAATACAGCAAACTTCTATACCCACAGTAAAAAATGCGGCGCTTAATGAGCGAATGTACGGCAGCCTGCAAGGTTTGAACAAAGCTGAAATGGCCGAAAAATACGGGCTTGCCCAAGTAGAAATATGGCGCAGGAGTTATGACGTTAGTCCGCCTGACGGCGAAAGCCTGGCGCAAACCTATGCCAGGGTAGTGCCATACTACCAGCAGGAAGTTGAGCCTAAACTCAAAGCAGGCGAAGATGTACTTTTAGTGGCTCACGGTAACAGCCTGAGGGCATTAATGGTATACCTTGAAAATATAGACCATGTGGCTATTGCGCTTGTAAATATCCCTACAGGGGTACCACGGCTTTATAATTTTGATAAGGATTTGAAAATAACATCGGTCGATTATTTATAGCAAAAAAGGGTAATGATTATTCGATCATTACCCTTTTTATATTTGAGAGATGCTTGAGTTAAGCAATATCTATCTGCTCATTCAAATATACATCTTGTATGGTATTTAAAAACTTCACACCTTCATCAAACGGGCGCTGAAATGCTTTCCTACCCAATATTAAACCCGTACCACCGGCACGTTTATTAATTACGGCTGTTTTGACTGACTGTGCTAAATCTGTCGCACCTTTAGATTCTCCACCCGAATTTATTAATCCGGCTCGGCCCATGTAACAGTTAGCAACCTGGTAACGGCACAGGTCAATAGGGTGATCAGATGATAATTCGCTATACATTGCAGGCGCACTTTTAGAAAAGTTGATGGTTGTAAACCCACCATTATTTTCAGGTAATTTTTGCTTAATGATATCTGCCTGAATCGTAACACCCAAATGGTTTGCCTGTCCGGTAATATCGGCAGCAACTTCATAATTTACGCCATCTTTAGTAAAGGCATTGTTACGTGTATAGCACCATAAAATACAAGCCATACCTAACTGGTGCGCCCTTTCAAAAGCTTCGGCAACTTCAACAATTTGCCTACTCGAATTTTCAGACCCAAAGTAAATTGTTGCGCCTACCGCAGTTGCCCCCAGGTTCCATGCATCTTCTACCTTGCCAAACATTATCTGGTCGTACTTGGTAGGGTAGGTAAGCAGTTCGTTATGGTTTAGCTTTACAATAAACGGAATTTTATGCGCGTACTTGCGCGACATAATGGCCAGGTTACCAAAGGTAGATGCCACTGCATTACAGTTGCCTTCTATTGCCAGTTTAATAATGTTTTCAGGGTCGAAGTACATTGGGTTAGCGGCGAATGATGCCCCGGCAGAATGTTCTACATCCTGGTCTACAGGTAGTATTGATAGGTATCCGGTATTAGCAAGCCTGCCGTGGTTGTGCAAGGCGGTAAGGCTACGCAAAACCTGTGGACTGCGGTTGCTAAACGTAAAAATATCATCTACAGATGTGGGTGAAGGTGTATGCAACAAACTTTTAGAAATTTTAGGAGTAGTAAAGCCCAGCAGGCTTTCGGCCTCGCTGCCTAAAAGTTGTTCAATTTCGGTATAATTCATATCGTATTGTATTAATTTTCAATAGCCTTAAAGTTAATGATTGTATAGGCTTTGTTATGAAATTTATTGTTAAGATTACTATTAAAATTGACTGTCATACAAATTGTATTTTGGTATCACAATAAGAATAGCTACATTACATTTAATTTCCAAAACACAAAAATGCTCAGTACATTTCCCTTTTACTTAGGCCTTATTGCGGTTATATTATTGCTTATAATGCTGGCCAATAAAATAAAAGTTGCCTATCCTGTTTTGCTTGTTTTAGCTGGGCTGGGTATAAGTTTTATTCCCGGCATCCCTACGCTGCATATAGATGCCGAACTTATATTCATCATCTTTCTGCCACCTTTATTATACGAAGCTTCATGGTCAATTTCATGGAAAGAACTCTGGAAATGGCGGCGCATTATAACCAGCTTTGCATTTATAGTGGTATTTTTCACAGCACTATCTGTAGCATTGGTGTCTAATTATTTTATACCCGGTTTTTCGTTGGCTTTAGGATTTTTATTGGGCGGTATTGTTTCTCCGCCCGATGCCGTTAGTGCCGGTGCCATACTAAAATTTGTAAAAGTGCCGCGCCGTTTTTCATCAATATTAGAAGGAGAAAGTTTATTGAATGATGCATCCTCGCTTATAATATTTCGTTTTGCCATGATTGCCGTTGCCACAGGGCAGTTTATTTGGCACGAGGCAGCATTAAGTTTCGCATGGATGCTTGTTGGCGGTATAGCTATTGGTCTGCTTGCAGGGTTTATAATCATGAAACTTCACAAATACCTGCCTACAGATGCCAATACAGATATTGTACTAACATTATTAACGCCTTATGTAATGTACATTGCGGCTGAAGAAGTACATAGTTCAGGTGTACTGGCGGTGGTAAGCGGTGGTTTGTTATTATCGTACAAAAGGCTTGGTTTTTTAAGCAGCAGTTCGCGGCTTAGAGGCGTTAATGTTTGGGAGAGTTTAACCTTTATACTAAATGGTTTGGTGTTTATGCTTATAGGGCTCGACCTGCCCGAAATTACCGAAGGTTTGGGAGACACAAGTATTGGTACAGCAATAAGTTACGGATTACTAATAACTGCGGTATTAATTGTTGCCAGAATGTTGTCGGCTATTGGCGCTGTAGTTACTACATTAATAGCGCGTAATTATATAACCGTGGCCGATGCCAGTAACCCAGGTATTAAAGCGCCGTTGGTTTTAGGGTGGAGTGGTATGCGGGGTGTGGTATCGCTAGCGGCGGCACTATCTATACCAATACAATTGGCCGATGGTACAGCTTTTCCGCAGCGTAACTTAATACTCTTTATAACATTTGTAGTAATACTTACTACATTACTTTTACAGGGATTAACCTTGCCATGGATTATTAAAAAACTCGATATGCCCGATCCGGATTTTATTATGCCGCATGATGAACTATACAAAAAAATACGCAAAAAATTATCAGGCTATGCGCTTAACGAACTGCGCACTAATTATAGCGATGCACTAAACCGCCAACCTGTATTACAACAAATTGCCCGCAAATGGGAAGATACAGATGCAACAAGCAACGATACTGCTTTAATGACTGACGAAGCTAAAATTGTTTATAAAGATATATTAGACAGGCAAAGGATATGGCTTACTGATAAAAATAATAATTCTAATATTGATGAAGAAATCATCCGCAGGCATCTTTTATATTTAGATTTAGAGGAAGAAAGAATAGCGCTTTTATAAAGTAAATAAGTTGCCCATTGTTGTGAATGCAGTAGTAATTCACGGTCCGGAAAAGATATCATGCGGCACCACTTATGATATCTTAATTTAAATGCTGAATTCTATTTTTTTATAAAATTGTTCATATAAATGTTTGAAGCTTGCATATTACTATTAGTGAGACTTAATTTTAACTTAGTGCAGAGGTGTGTATAATTATTTAATTTTTTGAGATGATAACTGCCTGTAGGTTAAGACTGCACTTGCCGAAAATATAATATGAGCAAAGAACAATTGCCTGTAGTAGCCATACCTGTCGTTATGAGGTGGGTTATCGTGCTGCGAAAAGAAAATTTTCCATGATACAATTCCCACAGCACCGCTCGCGCTACCAATTATTATTGTTTTAGTAATTGAAGGTTTTTTTAAAGCTTTATGCCATAGCATTTTGTAGGACAGCATAAAAAGTATCCCAATAATATAATGTGCAGCCCAACCCGCAGGGTGCGTTTTTTTATTGCGTATTGAGGGTAGATACTTAGAACGGTCTATAAGGCTGTTAAGCAGCTCGGGTTCCCTGTATTGTTCTTCTTCCTTATTTGCAATAAGGTAACTAAACACCGTCATAAACGTAGTACCTATAATGCCCGCAACTAAAATTTTTCCTGCTGTATTCATATAGTTTACCTTAAATAGTTACAATTAAGTTTCTTAACTTTTACTTATGTAAAGTTGCAAAACTTACATTTAAGATTAAAGAAAATCAATATAAATTTAACAGCATAATCATCTGCATAGGTTACACAATATTTCAGTTTTCTTACATTATTTTGCACAGGTACTGTTTTGTTGGTTAGCAAAATAGCATTGTTAAATTATAAAAAGTACTTTGGCTATAGAGGAAAGAAGAGGGTAAAAGTTGCGCCATTTTCTGGCAGGCTTTCGGCAGTAATAAACCCTTGATGCTTTGTCATTATTTTTTTACAGATAGCCAGCCCTATGCCCGTACCATCATATTTATCTTTACTATGCAGTCTGTGAAAAGGTTCAAATATTTTCAAGGTCTGGTCATCAGGAAACCCTATACCATTATCTTTTACAGTAAGCCTAAAGTACTTTGTGTTACTAATGCCTTGCACTAAAGGCAATTCATTATTTTCCAATTCTTTCCCATCGATCAGGATAATTGGGGCAATGTTTTTGTTTGAATATTTAATTGCATTACCAATAAGGTTTATAAACACCTGTCGTATTAGTTGAGGTATTGCCCTTATTACCGGTAGTGTAGCTATGGTTATAGTTGCTCCTTTGGCTGTGATATTATCATTTAATTCTTCTATGCTTTCACGAACAATTGTATTCAGGTCTGTGTCAAACAATTTGTAATGATCTGAGTTACCAATATGAGAATAATCCAGCAAATCTTCAGTAAGCTGCTGCATACGCTTTGTAGATACCAAAATCCTGTCAATATGTTCAGAGCTTTCCTGAGATAATGCAGACCCTGCATCTTCAGCAATTAATTTACTAAAAGTATGAATTTTGCGCAATGGCTCCTGAAGGTCGTGGCTTGCTATATAACTAAAGGATGATAGTTCTTTATTAGTTTCTTCGAGGGCAAGATTATTCTTTTCTAAAAGGCTATTAATAGTGCGCATCTCGGTCATATCATTAATGGCAATTAAAATAAGCTGTTCACCCAAATTTTCATCCATTATAGGACGCAAATTAAGCAGCATAACTCTTTCTCCAATTTCGGGCAGGAGTATTTCAAGTTCAAAATCGTCTACTTTTGTCCTGGCATATTGTACTTTTAACAGTTCTTCTTTAAGATTTGCGTTTTGCCATTTACCATCGGCCAAGTCAAACAGAATCCGGCCTTCGGTTTCCTGTTCTGTTGTTTTAAAATACTTATAAAAAGAAGCGTTTGCACTCTTAACGCGCAGGTCGCTGCCTAATACAATTAATGGCTCACGAATTGTTTCAACAATAGATGCAGAATATAGCATGGCTGATGATAGTTGTTGCTGCCTGTCTTTAAGCTCATCGTTTACGCTGTTCAACTCTTCGTTGTTAGACTGTAATTCTTCTGTCGAGGTTTCCAGTTCTTCGTTAAGTGTTTGAAGTTCTTCACTATTGCTCAGTAGTTCTTCATTGGCGCTTTGCAACTCTTCATATGCCACTTCCTGGTCTTCGGTTACACGCCTTATATCGTCGCGCATTTGCTGTAGTTCGGCCTCAAGTTGCTGTATGCGTTCCTGTTCGGCAGTTTTACGTTGCGTTAGCAGGTCAAATTCTTCTGCAGCAATCAAATTTTTATGAAACAGCAGCAAATAGTGTTGTTCTCCATTATCTTCAATGCTTAGTACTTCAAGGTTAACGGTAAAGTCTTTACCTTTTACAGGAAGGTTTTCCCTCACTATACCTTTGTTACCTCCCTTAACTGCAAGTAATGCAGCACGTACCTCAAAGGCGAGATCTTCGTGAAGCAATTTGTATACATTAAAATTTGGCTTGCCGGGAGAAGGTAATAAATAAGGGCTCACATCGCCATGAAAATGTATTATTTCCTTAGTTTCGTCTAATATCAGCGAAGCGGGTGTATATCTTGTAAATAGTAATTCATTAACTTTTTTATGTATGTTGTTTCCCGGTATTTCAGCTTTTCTTTCCTTGGTATGGTAAGAAATACTTCTGTTATCCTGTACTTCATAAGGTACAGGCACAAAATTATCTTTCGTGCTTTTACGGGTATATATTTTTTGGTTTTTAACAAGTGAGTCAAAAAGATTGGCAACATTATTTACCGTTTCTGATTTACCTATAAAAAGAACACCATTTGGTTTTAAAGCGTAGTGAAATGTATTAAGTGCTTTTTTTTGAAGAAACCTGTCCATATAAATAAGCACGTTGCGGCAGGAAATCAGGTCCATTTTTGCAAATGGGGGGTCTTTTATAAAGTTATGAACAGCAAACACACACATTTCGCGTATCTCTTTTTTAACGTGGTAAGCGCCATCCAGTTTTGTAAAGTAAGCATTAAGGTGCGCCTGCGAAATATTTTGTACATCGGCACTGCTATATATTGCAGCCCTTGCTTTAGCGATTACGTTTTCAGAAATATCTGATGCAAATATTTGTATTTTAATATCAGGAAGAATCTCGTTGAAATATTCTTTTAAACAAATGGCCATAGAATATGCCTCTTCGCCCGTTGAGCATCCTGCAACCCAAACCCTTATAGAATCGCTGGCTGTTTTATTTTGTGCAATGAGCGGAAAAGCTTCATTTATAAGCACACTAAAGTTTTTAGAATCCCTAAAAAAATAGCTTACAGGTATAAGTATGTCATTAAACAGTAAATCCTGTTCTTTTTTTTCATTTTGCAGCAGGTTAAGGTAAGCTGCCATAGCATCAATTTTGCAAATTACCATTCTTCTTGCAATACGGCGGCGTATTGTAGGTTGTTTATAATGGCTAAAATCATTACCACTTCTTTGCTGCAATAATCGTATTATTTGCCTAAAAAGCTCATCTTCATTGTCTGGCGATGCCTGTAACCCGTCTAAATAGGCAAAGCTGTGTTCATAAGCAAAATCAATATTTTTTAACTGCGCAGGTATTTCTTCTACAACCAGTACAAAATCGGCAGCACCGGCCCTTATAGCGCTAAGGGGCATGCCCTCATAAGCCGCATCATCGGGCGCCTGGGCAATTGTACATCCTCCGTATTCTTTAATTATCTTTAGTCCATCGGTGCCATCATATCCGGTACCCGATAATACAACGCCCCGGGCAAAACTTTTGTGCACTTCTGCCAATGATTTAAAAAAAACATCAATAGGCTTGTTTACTTTACTACCATTATCCCGGGGTGTAAGTTTAAGCCTGCCATCTGTGGCGGTAAGCATTTTATTTTCAGGAATGATATAAATTGTATCAGGCTGAAGATGAATATCGTCTACTATTTCATATACCGGAATTTTTGTTTCCCTCGATAATATTTCAGGAAGAAGGCTGTCATGATCGGGCGCCAGGTGCTGCACCAAAACATAAGCCATGCCTGATTTTTCGGGAATACTGCGCAATAGCCTGCTAAACGCATCCAGGCCTCCGGCAGAAGCTCCTACACCTACAATAGGAAAATTAATCGTTGTATTATTTAACGGGGTTTCTTGTAAAAGCATAGGTTTGGTGATAAAGGTAAATAGTGGTGAATGTATAACTATTGTGTATTAGGATGCCTGCAGAGCCTCCAATAGTCGAAAATAACTTTAATGGCAATTTTGGCATTTTCATAGTCAGGGCCTTTTTTAAAAAATCCCTGAGTTGTCATATTCAGGAAAGCTTCATTAACGTCGTCCTGATTGGCAGCGGTAGAATAAAAAATAAACGGTATGCTTTTACGGCGTAAATCTGGGTTTTCATCAAGTGTCTTTTTAAATTCGAGCCCGCTCTTGCCGGGCAAATTTACGTCAGACAGTATTACAAATATAGACTGATAGGTTGTGGCAATGTATTCAAGGGCGCTTTCAGATGTTTCAAACCACCTTAGTTCATTTACAATTTCAAGTTCTCTAATAATTTCACCCAGAAACTTGCGGTCATCAACATCGTCTTCAATTATAACAATTACACCTGATTTAGACATTTTATTGTTTTTGTTTAATCATTGTTTTAAACTTAGGTATATCCATTTGTTCCAAACAAATATAGCTAAACACAAACCATATCTCTTATATAATAAATACAAATTGTTTCATGATAGTGTATCATCACAATTGTATAATTATTTCACAATATCATATTGTCATAAACTTTTCATAACAAACAACATTATACAAGCTTAGCGAAAAATTGTGTAAACCAATATAGTTATGAAACGGGGTACTTTGTAATAAGGTAAAAATAATGCTATACTATTTATAAAATGCTGCAATACCTACAATGTGGTAAAGGCCTGAATAATGTAAGAATAGCAAAGCGCTGTTTAAAATGAGAAAATATGCTACAACCCTTAGTCTTTGTAGTTATAATCACTAACAATTAATTACTACCATCATGCAACCAGTAAAAAATAAAGTTATCCATGAGGATAGTATTGTGCCTAAGGGGCTTGAAGAGCGGCAAACGTACGACATGGTCGTATTTTGTCATTTACGATGGGATTTTGTATATCAAAGACCCCAACATATTATAAGCCGTTTGGCTAAAGACCGCAAAATTTTGTTAGTAGAAGAGCCATGGCGCAGGGAAAATGAAACAGGCAGCAGATTGCAAAAAATTAGTGATACACTGCATGTACTGCAGCCTAATGTAGACTTTATAGAACAAATTGCAGCAATATTGCCAAACTATATAAGCACTACAAATGTGGCTACAGGGTGGTTTTATTCAGCGGCTTTTGTTCCATTATTAGCAAGCTTTAGTTTTGGTAACGTTGTTTATGATTGTATGGATGAGCTTTCGCTATTTAAAGGTGCTCCTGAAAAGCTTATAGAACAGGAAAAATACCTGGTGTCTAATGCAGATATCGTTTTTACAGGCGGAAAGTCACTTTATGAATCAAAAGTTCTTTTGCATAACAATGTACACTGTTTTCCAAGCTCGGTAGACGAGGCACATTTTGCAATGGCACTTAACGGAATTGCGATTCCTGATGATATTGCTACTATTCCGTACCCTGTAACAGGATATTTTGGAGTAATTGATGAGCGTATTGACCTTGAGCTTTTAAGAGCTACCGCTGCCCTTAAGCCAGAGGTATCGTTTGTAATGATTGGGCCACTTGCTAAAATAGGCGAGCACGAACTGCCTCGTCTTAACAACATATATTATCTGGGAATAAAAGATTATACTGATTTACCGGGATATCTAAAAGCATTTACACTGGCTATGATGCCCTTTGCCCTTAATGATGCTACAAAATATATAAGCCCAACAAAAACATTAGAATATATGGCAGCAGGAAAGCCTATAATTTCTACTGCGATAAAAGATGTGGTGCGTGATTATAAAAATATTGTAAAAATTGTATCTACCCCGGAAGAATTCTCTGCCTCTATTGAACAGGCAATTTTACATATACCTGATGCAACTATGAAATATAATTATAGTGAGATACTTAAAAATACCTCGTGGGACAGTACTGTTAGCAAAATGAAACAATTATTATTACAAACCGTAACATTATGATAAACGCAGAAATTGTAATTATTGGAGCCGGCATTTCTGGCGCTGTACTGGCAGAACAATATGCTAATGCCGGTAGAAAAGTACTTGTTATTGAAAAACGGGAGCATATAGCAGGAAACTGCTATGATTATATTGATGAGAATAATATTTTGGTTTCTAAATATGGTGCCCATCTGTTCCATACAAATGAAGAGGTGGTATGGAACTATGTTAACAGGTTTATAGAATGGTACCCTTGGGAGCATAAGGTTCTGGCTAATGTTGACGGATCACTTGTGCCTATACCTGTTAACATTACTACTGTAAACAAAGTTTTTAATTTAAATATAAATACTGAAGGCCAAATGAAACAATGGCTTGAAGACAACAGGAGACAGGTAGATAATCCTGCAAATGGTATGGAGGCTGCTTTAAATAAAGTGGGCCCTGTATTGTATGAAAAAATGTTTAGGCATTATACCAAAAAACAATGGGACAAATATCCTGAAGAGCTCGATGCCTCAGTATTAGATCGCATTCCGGTACGTACCAATTATGACGATCGTTATTTTTCGGATAAATACCAGGCATTGCCAAAAGGAGGTTATACAAAAATGTTTGAGAATATCCTGAATCATCCTAATATAGAGGTACTACTTAATACCGATTTTTTTGATATAAGAGACCAGATTAATGACTACGAAAAAATATTTTACACGGGGCCTATAGATCGTTTTTTTGATTTTAAATACAGCCTTGAGAATAAATTAGAATACAGATCTATCAATTTTGTTAGCGAAACTATAAATGCAGAGTTTTTTCAGGAAAATTCAGTAATAAATTATCCCGGGCGTGAAGTTAATTTTACAAGGATTATTGAATACAAGCATTTTGGCGATCAAAAGTCACAAAAAACTACTATAGTACGTGAATATACTATGGATGAAGGCGAACCTTATTACCCTGTACCTAACGCTAAAAACAGGGAAATTTATGAAATGTATAAAAATGAAGCTACTACAATTCCTGATGTTTTTTTTGTTGGCAGGCTAGCCAATTATAAATACTTTAATATGGATCAGGCATTTAAAAATGCGCTTGATCTTTTTAGCTCACTGGAAAAAGGTGTAGATACATCTGTAGTAAAAGCAGCACTATGAGTTTATTTAAATCGTTTTTTATGGGAGGCTATGAATGTGCCGACCATATTAACCGCTCTGGCGAGCGTGTAAACCTGCTAAAGGAAACCGAACATGATAGTAGAGCCGGAGAAGACTATCAGGATCTGATCAACCTTGGCATACAGGTGGCAAGGGAAGGCATATGCTGGAGTGCTGTGGAAACTGCCCCGTATGTTTTTGATTTTACCGAAGTTGAAAATAGGATACGCCATGCCGAAAAGGCAGGTATTCAGGTAATATGGGATTTGTGTCATTTTGGATATCCGGACGGTATATATCCTACACATCCGCATTTTTGTCAAAGATTCGTAGCTTTATGCAATGCGTTTGCCGGCTTTTACAGTAAAACAGCTAACCAGCCCCTTTTTGTAGTGCCCATAAACGAAATTAGCTTTTTGTCATGGCATTCTGGAGATGTAAGGGGTACAGTACCTTTTGCGGTAAACTGCGGCTTTGACATAAAATACCATCTTTGCAAAGCTGCTATAGAAGGCACCAAGATGTTAAAATTAGTTTTGCCTGATTGCCGCATTGTATTAGTAGAACCTCTTATACGCATACATGGAAGTATATTAGATGATGCTAACCATATTGAAAATATTAATGATCATCAGTTTCAGGCGATGGATATTATTGCCGGGCGTATGTGCCCTGAACTTGGAGGGAATGAAGAATATCTGGATATTTTAGGTTTTAATTATTACTGGAGCAGCCAGTGGGATCATGGTATAGGCACACTGCCATGGCCGGAAGATTTTAAAAGAAGAACAAGGGTTGCAGACTTACTCAGAATGGCATACTTGCGATACTCAAAACCCATTTTTTTATCAGAAACCGGGCATTTTGGTATTGGCAGGGCACAATGGATAGAAGAAATAGCCGAAGAATGCCTTATAGTGCTTAGCGAAGGTATACCATTACAGGGTGTATGCATTTATCCGGTTACAGACAGGCCAGATTGGGATGATTTAAACAGCTATAGTAATTGTGGTATTTATGATTTGGATGCACAAAAAAACCGCATCCCGCATTTACCCACTGTAGGGGCAATACTAGAGGCGCAGCAAACTATTGCAAGAGCTATTTCTTATAATACACTGGCAATAGAAATTGATGACATGGCTAGAGATTTTGACATATTGATAGAAAACAGGTATTTACGTGACTAAGGTATTAATTTATAACTATAATTTTTTTATCATTTTGCACTTTGATTATCTACATTTTAAATAAACAACTGTTATTTTATTACTAATTAATTCTGTTTTTAAGCACCGCTTTTGGTTTTTCATTACTTTTAAGGTAACATCCTTACTTTAATTAACCATGAACCTATATTTAAAATACAATTTTGAAAAAACTTGCCGTGTAATTTTACAGGAGCAATTAGATAAATTCGATTTTGAATATACTATTGTTGGGTCTGGTGCTATCAACTTTAAGGAAAATATACCTATGCAGCAATACGTTTTGCTGCAACAGGAACTAAGCCATTATGGAATTGAGATTATTGATAATCAAAAGGCTATCCTTGTCCAAAAAATAAAGGCAACTATACTGTCTATGCTTAATGAAAATAGCATGCCGCTTATAAAAATATCTACATACCTTTCTGAAAAACTGAATGAGAATTACAGAACACTTTCTAATGTTTTTACAGAAGTATGTTATATTTCTATTGAAAGTTTTATAATAATCCAAAAAATAGAACGGGTAAAGCAATTACTGATTAATGAAAACCTTTCATTAACCGAAATTTCATTCAGGATGAATTACAGCAGCGTGGCGCATCTTTCTAACCAGTTTAAAAAAATTACAGGGTTTACGCCAACAGTATTTCAAAAAGTGGTACATAACAAACGTACATTAACTATTAATATCAATTAAATATTAAAAACATGGATCCGGAAAAACTTTACATTTTGCTTGCGGAAGATGACCAGGACGACCGCCGTTTTTTTAAGAAAGTCTTTGATAGTTTAAAGATTAAGCACACGCTAAACATGTGCGAAGATGGGTTAGAGCTTATGGCTTACTTAGACGATTCTGATGTTTTGCCGCATATAATATTTCTTGATATTAATATGCCGGGCAAATCGGGTATGGATTGCCTAAGGGCTATCCGGTCAAGCAGCAGGCTAAGGGAAACTACTGTAGCCATGTATTCGAGTATGTCATCACCACAAGCAGTTGAAGATGCTTTTATAGAAGGCGCTAATGTTTTTATAAGAAAACCAAACGATTTTGAGGAGCTTACAAAAGTATTACGGGAGGTAATGTATGTAAACTGGCAATATGTTACTGATGGTCTTAACAGAGAAAATTACATGATTAATTACTATATTACGTAAAATAAAATAAAACAAAAAAAGGTTCCGTAATTACGGGGCCTTTTTTGTAGTGTGCAGATATTCAATACATAATATTGTAATATTTGTTTAAAATCATGTAAAACAGTTTTATATTAAGTATTGTTACTTTGAGTAAACTGCGACTGCTATATTAAATTTTTACAGGTTTGTTGTATTCTATATTCCCATAAAATTTGCAGAATAATATAGCGGGTGCAGTTTATAAGAAATTAAATTAAAAATCAATAAAATGAGCGATAATAAAAAAAATACAGGAGAACCAGATCGTTCCAAGATTAATACAAGCGAAAAATATGAGATGGACTATTGGAAAAAAAAGTTTGATGTTTCATCGCAACAGCTTACAGGGGCAGTACAGTTTGTAGGTACTAATGCAAAAGACGTAGAAAAATACCTTAAGGGCAAAAAAAAGTAATCAGCTTTATTTTACACTCATCAATCCAATACATAGTTAGCTAATATGAAACAAAACAACAAACCACTTTCTAATAATCAGGAAGCTAAGCAGATGGATCTTTCAAAAGACAAATCTGATGCCACAAATAAATTCCTTACCACAAACCAGGGAATAAAAATAAACGACGACAATAATTCGCTAAAGGCCGGCGAACGTGGGCCTTCATTATTGGAAGATTTTATTTTAAGGGAAAAGATTACCCATTTTGACCATGAACGTATCCCTGAAAGAATTGTTCATGCCCGAGGATCTGGAGCTCATGGCTATTTTGAGGTTACCAACCCAATTCCGCAATTTACAAAAGCAGGTTTTCTGCAGGAGGCAGGACAAAAAACTCCTGTGTTTGCACGATTTTCTACGGTTGCAGGCTCACGCGGATCTACCGATCTTGCACGAGATGTACGTGGTTTTTCGGTAAAATTTTATACTCAGCAAGGTATCTATGATTTTGTAGGTAATAATATACCGGTATTTTTTATACAGGATGCTACTAAATTTCCAGATCTTGTCCATGCCGTTAAACCTGAGCCTAATAATGAAATACCGCAGGCTTCTTCTGCACATGATACGTTTTGGGATTTTATTTCGCTTATGCCCGAATCTACCCACATGATTATGTGGCTAATGTCTGACAGGGCTATTCCTAGAAGTTATCGTATGATGGAAGGCTTTGGTGTGCATACGTTCCGTTTTATTAACGAGCTTAACGAGTCTCATTTTGTAAAGATACACTGGAAACCAAAATTAGGAACCCATGCTGTTGTTTGGGACGAGGCACAAAAAATTTCGGGTAAAGATCCTGACTTTCATAGGCGTGACCTTTGGGAAGCTATTGATACAGGCAATTTTCCCGAATGGGAACTGGGCGTTCAGATAGTGCCTGAAGCAGATGAGCATAAATATGAATTTGACTTGCTCGATCCTACAAAGATTATTCCTGAAGAATTGGTGCCTGTTACCATTATTGGTAAAATGGTGTTAAACAGAAACCCGGATAATTTTTTTGCAGAGACAGAGCAAATTGCTTTTCACCCCGGGCATGTTGTACCTGGTATCGATTTTACTAACGATCCGTTATTACAAGGAAGGTTATTCTCTTATACAGATACACAATTATCCCGTTTAGGCAGCCCCAACTTTCATGAAATACCTATAAACAGAAGCATTGCACCCGTTCATAATAACCAGCGTGATGGGCATATGCGTCAGGAAATAAATATAGGTCGTGTTAGCTATTCGCCAAATTCATTGGGCGGAGGATGCCCCTATCAGGCAAAAATAGCTGAGGGTGGCTTTTCAAGTTTTAACGAACGTGTAGATGCGCACAAAGTACGTGCAAGAAGTGAAAGTTTTTCAGATCATTTTGGGCAGGCAAAGTTGTTTTTTAACAGCCAGACGCAGACTGAAAAAGACCACATTATCAGGGCACTTCGATTTGAACTTACAAAGGTTGAAACTACAGCTATAAGGGTACGTATGCTTGGAATCCTTTCTCAGGTTGATGCGGTACTTGCCGAAAGCGTAGCACAAGGATTACGTTTAGTGGTTCCGGCTGCTCCTGAACAGCCTATGAATCATGGTGTGTCACCTGAAAATTTAGGAGGGAAGCAGGAGCCAAAAGCAGTGCCTTCTTCGTTAGATTTTTCCCAGGCATTAAGCATGATTAATAATCCTACGGTAACGCCAACTATAGCTTCCCGTAAGGTTGCCATTGTATGTGCTGATGGTGTAGATGAACAGGTTGTACTAAATTTAAAAATGGCATTGGTAAAAGAAAACGCTAAAGGCTGCATAATTGCACCGTATCATGGTGTAGTAAAAACAGATAAGAGTGGGGAAATTGCGGTAGACTTTACATTTCTTACCTGCTCATCTGTGTTGTTTGATGCCGTTTACATTCCGGGAGGGCAGGGCCTTAACGAACTTTCTCAGGATGCCGATGTTATGGATTTTTTAAATGATGCCTACAGGCATTGTAAAATAATAGGAGCACAGGGGCAGGGAATAGACTTATTATCTGGAACTGCATTTGCAGCCAAGATTGATAATGGCGATGAAGGCATTGTGCTTGAAGAAGATAATAATAGCCCTCAATTTGCCGGAAATTTTATTGCTGCTATGGCTAATCACCGTATTTGGGCACGTGAAGCAACACTTTCAAACAATTAATTTAGATATATATATGAAAAATTCAGATATGCCGGCAAAAGGAAAACCAGCTACTACCAGTAGTATAGTTGCCCCTGCAAATGATGCAGCCGGCGACCTAAAAGATTTCTTTATCGATTCGTTAAAAGATATATACTGGGCAGAAAATGCATTAGTTTCTGCTTTGCCTAAAATGGCGCAAAATGCAACCTCTCCGTTTTTAGCATCGGCTATTAAGGAACATCTTGAAGTTACTAAAAATCAGGTAGCGCGTCTTGAAAGTATTTTTGAACTTCTTGGAGAAAAGGCAGAAGGTAAAAAATGTGAGGCTATGGCAGGCCTGCTTAAAGAGGGCGATAGTATTCTTGAGGAAACAGTACCGGGTGCTGTGCGTGATGCAGGTATTATTGCTGCTTCGCAAAAAATTGAACATTATGAAATTGCTACTTATGGCACACTTTGCGCATTTGCAAAAACCCTTGGTGAAAATGACGCAGCTAAGCTACTTACCCAAACTCTTGCTGAAGAGAAAGAAGCTGACATGATACTTAGTGACGCTGCCTATAGTTCGATTAATTTTAAAGCGGCAGATAATATATTAGGTGCTCCTTATTCTAATAAATAATCGTAACCCTCAATATTAAATATAAAAAGCTCTAATTTATTAAAATTGGAGCTTTTTTAGCTTGTGAACTCAGCTATATAAATTTCAGATCCTTTATACAGAATTTAAAGAAATTGGTTTATTATTTTCTAATAAAGCAATTTATAAGAACAAAAAAAGGAAATTGAATTTACTGTTGAGGATCAATGTTTAAACACAGTAGATATTTTTCGAACTACTTTCATCTAAAGATCTAGTATTTAATGCGATATTTTTATAGTTTGAAAAATTAATTTTCTCGTAAAGCATTTGGATCTTTAAGGGTTATTACAGCAATTTCATCTTTGCGTTTAAAAGTTAACGCCCTCATGTTGCTGAATGTATGTGATAACTTGGGTAGGAGCATTGACCATTTGGGGTGTCCCACCAATCCAGTCGTGAAAACTAATAGACATCTGCCTGCGTTTGGTCTTCGGCTTATGTGGTCTATATGATAGGTAAAGCCTTGTTCCTGTAAAATTTTAAGCGTGTTTTCGCCCCTTCGCAGCCAATTGGCATTGTAACCTTTTACTACAAATCCGGTCACTTTTTTAATAGCATCTGCACCATCTTTAATAAATTTCTTCTCTTCTTCATAATTCATTGTGTATTGTGTGGCCCAATTCATTCCATGGCCTGCCGCTTCGTGTCCGCGATTAACTATTTCCCTTGCCAGTTCAGGATTTTTAAGCACTGCAGAACCCACCATGTGTGAAGTTACTTAGCTACTCACGACATCCAAACTAGCAATTAAGTCTTATGAATTTTAAGTTTTATATCGAAATATATAGGATTATACAAATAAAAAAAGCTCAAAATCATTAATTTTGAGCTTTTAGCTTGTGACCTCGACTGGATTCAAACCAGTAACCTCTTGAGCCGTAATCAAGTGCGCTATTCAGTTGCGCCACGAGGCCTTTTGTATTGTTTTGCTTTCATTATAATAACAATTTGTTATCCTGATTGCGGGTGCAAATATAAGGATATTAATATGTAAATTGCAAGCCTAAAGTAATAAAAAAGTAAAAAAAATGACACTTAACCAGTATATACGTGATGTTCAGGATTTTCCGAAACCTGGAATTGTTTTTAAAGATATCACTCCGCTTTTAGGTAATCCGCAAGCGGTTAAAGAATGTATGGCATTACTTATAAATAGTTTGCGAGATAAAAATATAGATAAAGTAGTGGGAGCAGAGAGCAGGGGTTTCTTTTTTGCTACATTAATAGCTTACGAGCTAGGTGCGGGCTTTGTACCAGTGCGTAAACCTAATAAGTTGCCTTTTGATAAAATATCTGCGACTTATGAGCTTGAATATGGCACAGATGTATTAGAAATTCATACCGATGCTATAAAGCCAGGAGACCGTGTGGTAATACATGACGATGTACTTGCCACCGGTGGCACTGCTAAAGCTGTGTGTGAGCTTGTAGAGCGTTTAGGTGGGGTAATAGTACAGTGCAACTTTTTAATGGAACTTTCGTTTCTTAAAGGTCGTGAAAAACTTGCAGGGCATGAAGTATATGCTCCACTTGTATACTAAAAATATTAATTACATTAATCTATAGCGTGGGTAGTAACATAATACTTCCAGGCAACTATAGCCTTTTGCATTTTAGTAGCTTTGGCTAAATCCAGCTGCTCTTTAGTATAGTTAGGCAGCAGCCAGTGATTAATTTTGGCAAGAATTTTAAACATGGCTTTGTAGTTTTGTTCATCAAATATAAAAAAAAGACTGCCTGGTTGGGCAGTCTTTTAAGAAGAAATTAGGTTATTGGCTATTGTGCGTAAACGGCTAAATTACCGTTTCTGCGCCCTACAAATACATCTTGTATTCCTTTCCCGTTGGTGTTCGAGTAAGAGCCAGATGTTTTTGCGCCTGTTTTTGTATCAACTAACTCAATTTTGATAGATGTAATTTCTCCTTCTTTATTATGTTCTAAACCCGAATATTTTAATTTTATACCCATATCTTTAAGTGATTGGGTATATTGTTTTAGGTCGTTTTTTTGTGAACTTCGAGTGACTAAAAATCCCGTGTTTGCTTCGTCTGGAGATTCGAATTTTAAACTTTTAACAGATGACCCCACAGATCCTCCGTTCCATTTATAATTTGTAGTAACGCTAATTACTCCATTGTTTACAGCTTTAAGGCCATATCTGGCCGCCATTTGAGAGTTAGCTTTTATCTGCGAAATTGTTGAAACCGTTTTGCTGTCAAGCTTAATTAATTCTTCAGGTGTTGCTTCCCTGCCGTTAATTAAAATGTAAGCTTTTTTGTAATCTATTTTATAATCATTATTAGCATCTTCCATTAATCTTTTCAAACTATCATCTGGGTCTATACTTGTTGATGTATAAGTATGTGATTTAGATAAGTAATATTGTTGTCCAACCTGTTTGTCTTTAAGATTATCAGATATTTTTATGTCATAATTTCGTGGTGGTGGTGTACCGTTAAAGGTAGTAGGAAGCCTGTCAGCACTCATTTTAGCCATTTGGTACTTTAGCCAAACTTCAGGATCTGGTTGTTTAATACCCACGCTTCTTTTAGTGGTAATTACAATAACACCATTTTTACCTTCAGGACCATACTCTGCAGCATCTTCTTTTTTAATGATTTTCATGTCATCAATTTCATCACCAAAAGGTATATCTATCGTAGATCCCGGTTTTTGTTTTGCTCCATTTATAATAATTAAACCATCTTTGCCATTAGTCTTAAAGGTATTAATAGTATACTTCATAGTACTTGGCTTATCATCTTCAGATGTACTACTTGCGGTTACAGATACAGAATCTGTATTTTTCATAGCAGCCTCAAATTTGTTAGCGGCTACATTTTTATTAAAAGGAATAAAGTTTACAACCGGAGCCTCATTATTAGTGCTGACCATTTCTATTTTAAATGATGATATAGGAGGGCCCTTAGGTATATCATAAACAGAACTGTAGGTTGTATTCTTGTTTTTAATTTTTACGGTAATGGCAATTATTTCGCCTGCTTTATTGCGTTTAACGTTGTCAATTTTTACATCGGTATCTGTAAAAGAAGTTTTAAGTTTTTCAATGTTTTTATTTATCTCGTCGTTAGTAGTTTTATTAGTAATTATTACCGATTCTGAAAATGAACTTGAAACTAAATAGTTTGTTTTTGCTTCTTCTTTTGTTTCCTTTTCCTGTGCTACTACTTCTACCTGAAATAATAGCACAAAAGCAATCAGAGCCGGCACTACCAGCGCATACAGTGCTGCATTGCGCTTTTTAGAGTGTTGTTTGTTTAACATAACAATTCGTTTTTTGATTAATGATTGATAAAAATGATTGGTGATTGGAATGTTTTCTGCTTGTACGGTAATTTTTAGCAGTGTTTTTTGATACGCTTTTTTATCAGTTAGTTGTTTTGTAGCTTCGGCATCGGCAATAAACTCAAGGTTTTGCGATATCGCCTTTTTGTATAGCCACGCCAGCGGATTAAACCAAAAGGCAATGCAAAACAATTGTACCAATACAATATCAAGCGAGTGCTTTTGCCCGCTATGTATTTTTTCATGGCAAAGTATAACATTAAGCTCCTCATCGCTAAGTATTGCCGAATTGTAAATAATATAATTAAAAAATGAAAATGGCGACTGTATTGTTGATGAGTCAATAAGTTTAAAACCATCTTTTTTAATTACCGTTTTGCCACGAAGTATTTTAATTACATTAAATAAATCGGCTACAAAGCTGCCCATAAGAAACAGCATACCAATAAGGTAAACACCTAATACAACGTAATACCAGTTAATTACAAAAGCAGATTGTGGTACTGCCTTTATTTGTATGGGTAATTGTGTATTAGCAGCCATAAGTGCATTTATATCTAACTGCTGCACAGCTACTGCTGGCTGTGGCGTTATCCAAACAATTTTAGTGTAAACTAACAAGGGTAGGAGCGTGGCAGTTAGTAGGCCGGCAAGTAAAAATAACCTGTTTGACGTAAAAAAAGTTACTTTGCGCAGCAGGATATAGTAGGCAATAAAAAATACAGCTAATAACCCAGATGCTTTTACGAGGTAAATTATTAATGCTTCCATAGTATCATTTTTCTTCTTTTTCAATCATATCCAAAATTTCGCGAAGCTCATCGGCACTAATTTTTTCTTCCTTCGCGAAAAACGATATCATGCTTTTGTACGAATTATTAAAATAATTTTCAATAGCATTATTCATAAAACCTTTGCGATATTCTTCTTTAGCCACAATAGGGAAGTACTGGTGCGTGTTGCCAAATGCAGTATGATTTACATAACCTTTTTCTTCCAGGTTACGTATTATGGTAGATAATGTATTGTAATGTGGTTTATCATCTTCAACCTCTGCAAGTACATCTTTTACAAAAGCTTTTTCCAGCTTCCATAGTATGTGCATTATTTCTTCCTCTTTATTCGTTAACTTTTGCATCTTTTTATTTTTGGATATTTCAAATGTAAAACTATTTTTTTAGTTTACAAACTATATTTTTAGTTAAGTAACTAAAAGTGTCGTTAATTTTTTGTAATAGCTCTGATTTTAAAATATATACAAACAAAAAAAAATCCCGACATAAGCCGGGATAATTATTTAATTGTTTTTTTGAATGATGATTGAACTCCTTTGATTGCTTAATAGTATGCCTGATAGCTACAGGTTGATTACTCCTGCTACAAACATATTACAATTGATGTTATATTAAAATAGACGGTTAAAACATTAAAACGGTTGTATGGAGGTATAAATTATTTTTACTTTATTTCCTGTCTAAGCCGGTATTAAAGTTTAGTAAGTAGTAAAACTGCCAGAGCCTGATGTGTCAAGGTCTTTATTTTTTGGGTCGCCACTGTAGGCTATATAGCCCGAACCTGTAACCCGGCCTATAATTGATTTTTTACTCATAACTTTTACGCTGCCAGACCCATTAAGTTTCGCTCCCACAATATCACTATTAAAATTATCAGCTTTTACAGATCCTGAACCTGTAACATTGCAGTTAAAAATTCGAGACGATCCTTTTAGGGTTATGGTACCAGATCCTATTATTAGGGCATCTGTTTGTTGCGACACTATATTAAGTAATATACTGCCAGATCCGTCAAGTTTTATTTTAACATCACCAGTTAACAGCTTTTCAGATTCTATAGAGCCAAAGCCAGTAAGACTTACTTCATTAAGGGAAACGAAAGGTACACGCACTATCATTTTACCTTGGTTACCAGACCAGTTTCTTTTTTCGAAACAAATTTTTAGTGTGCCATTATTAACTCTAGTAGTAATTAATGGGGTAATATTATCTGATGCCTCAACAGTTATGGCGCCGGCAGCATCATTAGTTAAAATCACAATAAATGCGCCGTTTACATCAATTTTTTCGAACGCTTTAACAAGGCGTCTATCTTTAATAATGTTTCCGCTGGCTATATTTTTCTGGTTTTGAGCGGTTGCCATAAACGTAAATAAGGTTAAGGCAAATAACGATAATAGAATTTTCATACTGAATGTTTTTTGATTGATGGCTGAACTCCTTTGATTGTTTTAATAATATGCCCGATTCTGGCAGGTTGATTACTCCTGCTACAAACACATTACAATTTTATATTATAGATGCTTACAACATAAAAAGGGTTGTATAGTACTTTATTATTTTATAATTTATTAAGGCTAACATCGCCATACTGCGATTTTATGTATAGCCTACCTGTACCGCTGCTTTTGTAATAGCCTTTGTATGATGATGAAGATGATTTAACAACTTTTTCAGTAACCTTAAAGTTATTTAAGCCAGATACATCACTGTATTGCCCATTAACTTCAAAATCGAAACTAATCTCTGCATCAAAGTTTATTTTAACATCGGCATAAGTATTCACAATACTAACATTTTTTACATTTTTGCCCAATCGGGTTACACTAAGGTCGCCATAGTTGGTGGTAATATTCAAGAGGCTTTCAACATTGCCAAATGAAAGGTCAGAATAACTCCCGGAACCCACTATATTATCTGCCGACCTGATAGTTAAATCGCTGTATTGAGCCTTATAATTTAAATTATCTACACTGCCTATGGTAGTATCACTGTACTGGCTGCCAAGTTGTAGTGTACCAATTTTGGTAAGATTAATATCAGAATATTGCGAGGTAATAGTTGCTTTGTTACAAGTGCCTATTTTAAAAGCACTGCAATATTGTAGCTTTAACGCATTGTTATCGCCATTAAGCTCGTCTATAAATACATCGCCATACTGGCAGCTAAGGTTAATGTCGCCATAAATTTTACCAAGTCGTATACTGCCATATTGGTTAGCGAGGCCAAGTGTACCACTTTTAGGAATTTTAATGGTGTAGTTTATTTCTATATTAATGCTCCTGCCACTAAAATTTTCCATAATGGTTTTTGCAGTTACCAATGTTTTTGTAGCACTAAAATCAACGTCGATACCATTAATTCTTTTAGTAACATCATCTTCGCTGTTGCCGCTTACTTTAATAAGTACATCAATTTCGGTACGGTTTTCATCCCAGGTAGTAATAAAAATACTACCGTATTTATTAGCTACAGATGTACCTGCATTACCGTTAACCGTATACGATTTGTTTATTTTCTTCTCCTTAGTATACTTACCCTTGCCAATACCCGCGTTAGTAATAGCCGGTAGTAAAAGCAAAACGAACAGTAACTTATATAATAGTGTCTTCATGATGATTTTCTTTAATTTTTTTGATGTTTTCTATTTGTACCAGTACTTTTTCCAGAAACGTAATACGCACCTGAAGGTTAGTAATCATAGCATGCAAAATTTTCTTGTTCTCTCCTTTTTCCTGTAGCTCTTTGGTTAATGCATCATAATCACTTTCCAATTGTTGCATGTGTGCTAGTGCATCCCTAACTACACGCTGGGTTTCGGGGCTGTTTTCTTTTTCAACCTTAGCCAGCTCTTTTTGTATGATTGATGAGAAATACAGTTGCGTTTCCTTAGCCTGTGGCGACATTTTATTAAGAGCAGTATTGTGTCCGGTAGGGTTAAAGGTAAAAATCAAGCCAATAAATAAAGCAATGGCAGCCGCTACAGGCCCTGCTATTTTTAACGGGAATCGCTTCTTCTTTTTACCTTCCAGCCTGTTTAAAAACCGTTCCTGATGGCCAAGGTCAGGATGTTCTGTATCCCACTGCCCATCAAAATGGCTAAATAATTCGTTTATAGTATCCTTTTCATTTTTCATAGTGCATTCAGTTTTTTTAGCAGGCTTTCTTTCGCTCTGCTTATGGTAGTTCGGCAATTTCCCGGGGTAATCGCCATCACATCGCAAATTTCTTCATAATCATAACCTTCAATGTAAAGCAGGGTAAGGGCAATGCGGTAATTTTCTTTAAGCGATTGTATTGCCGCCATTACCTGTTGTACTTTCATCGATTCAAAATCCAGTTTTACATCGTCCGCTCCGCTATCATCCTCCACTTTATACAAAATATCATCAAGGCTGTCCATGGCATTCTTATTGATCTTCTTGTAATTATCGAGGCTGTGGTTTACCACAATTTTTTTTAACCATGCCCCAAACGTAACCTCACCCTTAAACGACTCTATTTTAGTAAATGCCTTTAAAAAAGCTTCCTGCATAATATCCTCGGCCCAATGGCTGTCTTTAACAATGCGAAGCGCCGTGTTGTACATAGGTTTATAATAGCGGTTATAAACCTCAAACTGCGCGTTGCGGTTGCCTTCCCTGCAAAGGGATACTAAAGCGTCGATATCTGGGTTAGCGGTAGTCAAGTCTGGTTTGTTGGTTTATTATAATGACGGTGCTTTTTTTATTATGTTACAGTTTGACAAAAAAAAAGTATTTTTTTTTGCAGCAGCAATGTAGCAATTAGTTTTTAGCCGAAGTTTAAAAGCATCACACTTGCGCATTTTAATACACCATGTTCCTGCTGTACGCTATATCTGCCCTGCTGCGTCGGCAGGATACCGCTGCCATCAGGGCTAGGGGTAAGCTATAGGGATTTTTTGAAGGTAAGAGTGAGCAACCTGCAAGGTTTCAAAAACCTTGTAGGTTTTATATTTAAACACCTTTAATGATTTATACTTGCAAGGTCTTCAAGATCTTGCAAGATTTAAAAGAAACAAAAAAGGCCACCTCACGGTAGCCTTCAATATATAACATAAGCAGAATATTACTCCTGCATAGTATGGTATACGTTCATAACATCGTCATCCTCTTCAATTTTTTCAAGAAGTTTTTCAACATCAGCAACCTGCTCTTCGGTAAGTTCTTTAGTAATTTGAGGTATACGCTCAAACCCCGACGAAAGTATCTCGATACCTCTATGCTCTAATTCTTTTTGGATAGCACCAAAGCTTTCAAAAGGGGCATACATAACAATACCGCCATCTTCATCGGCAAAAATCTCTTCAACACCATAGTCTATCATTTCCAGTTCCATCTCTTCCACATCGCGGCCTTCGGCAGGAATACGGAAATTACAGGTATGGTCGAACATAAACTCTACCGATCCCTGCGTGCCCATAGTACCGTTACATTTATTAAAGTAACTGCGTATGTTAGCCACGGTACGGTTATTATTATCGGTAGCGGTTTCTATAAGTATGGCAATGCCGTGCGGTGCGTAGCCTTCAAACAATACCTCTTTAAAGTTAGCGGTATCCTTGTCAGATGCTTTTTTAATAGCCCTGTCAACATTATCTTTAGGCATGTTAGCTGCCTTGGCATTTTGTATTACAGCCCTAAGCCTTGAATTGCTTTCCGGGTTTGGTCCGCCTTCTTTAACGGCCATTACTATATCCTTACCTATCCTTGTAAACGTTTTGGCCATGGCCGACCAACGTTTCATTTTCCTGGCTTTCCTAAATTCAAACGCTCTTCCCATAGTTTAATAATTTGCAGCGCAAAAATATAATTATTCGCTGTTATTTGCAAAATCTATATTGCTGTTATCTTGATTTATTGTTCATGTCCTGCAGTATTTTAAGACTCTCAAAAATATAAGGGTCGGCTTTTACTGATTTTATTTTGTATTCGTTAACCGATTTATAATAATCATCGGGCGTTGTGCCGGTAGCACCAACAGTTTCTGTAATGATAATGCCGCTTTGTTTTTCCATATCCAGCGATATCTCTTTCCAAAGCTTGTCAGATGCGTGCACCTCATCATAAACGGTAGCATACGTAATGGGCAAAGGGGCTTTTTCAGCCTTGTACAATTGTGTAATACGGTCGTTCATAGTCTTTATTTTATTAAAGTCAGAACTGGTAGCAATGCGTTGTTTACTTATAGCAACTACTTTTTTCAAGTCTCTATCGGGCATTTTGCTGTAACGCAGGCCAATGTTTATACTATCGTTTTTAATGGCGGTAGGCATGGTTTTTTCCCGCGGTAGCATATCGTTAAAATAGGCTGGCAATTCCACATCAGGAACAATACCTATGTACTGGCTGCTTTTGCCAGTAACACGGTAAAACTTATCGATAGTAACCTTTACAAAATCGGTCGATTCTTCACCGTCAAGCGGAAGTATGGTTTGCATGGTTGCCTTGCCTACACTTGTGCTGCCCACTATTATTGCACGGTTATAATCCTGCATTACACCTGCAAAAAATTCACTGGCAGATGCTGTGAACCCATTTACCAAAACTATCATGGGACCATTGTAAATCATACCGCGGTTATAATCGCGCACGGTATTATAGTCCATATTTTTATCAGTAAGTACCGCTATTGGCCCAAAGTTAATAAACATACCTGCCATGCGAATTACCTCATCCATAGAGCCACCACCATTATATTGCAGGTCGATAATTAAGCCATTAATGCCTATTTTGTTAAGCTTGGCAACTTCTTTGGCTACATCATCTGCAACACCTTTATCATTACTATTGTTATCAAAGGCGCTATAAAAACTTGGTATTTTAATGTAGCCTGTTTTTTGTTTGCCGTCACCTAGTAAGAAGCTATAAACGCTATGGTCATCGGCTTTCATTATTTGCTTAACCAGGTTAACACTATACAGTGTACCGTCTTTTTTACGCAGGGTAAGGTCGACCGACTTATACGTGTCACTGCTAAGCACACTGGTTATAGTTTCCATCGATGCGCACGATACCGTATATTCGGTACTGTTAGCAGCTATTTTTATAATTTTATCGCCCTTATCTATTTTTTTAGAACCTGATGCAGGGCCGCCGGGTACCACTTCTTCAATAGTAATTTCTTGCTTGTCGTTCTGGCTTACTTGCAAACCAAGTGAGTAATTTTCGCTGGAAATAGACGATACAAACGATGCCTTCTCGTTATAATTAAAATAAGTAGAGTGGGGGTCGAAGTAAGAGCAAAACGCTGAATAAAAACGGTTATACATAACATCATTAAAACCACCATCGGGGTTCAATAAACTATTTACACGGCATAAGTAGGTGTCTATTACTTTCGACTTAGACGATGCGAATAACTTATCCAGATTTTTAGCAAGCGAATCTTTATTTTTGCTAAGCATCGAAATATCTTCGAGTATATCGTAAGTTATTTTTTTGCGAATGAATTTTTTTATCCTTTCCGGGTCAGAATGAAAAGGGAATGTTTTTTTGCTGTAAAAAATCGTGTCTTTAGAGTTGTAGGTAAGTGGCTCTTTAGCAATTTCTTCTACATATTTTTTATTACGTTCTAAAGCTGTTTTGTAGGTAACTATAAAATCTGTAAAAAACGAACAGTTATTATTGGTAAGATAATCGTCTATTTTATACTTGTGCTTTTCGAGCACATCGGCTTCACTTTTTAAAAATAGCGCACGGTTATCATCCAGCTGATCCATCACGGTTGTATAAACATATGCCGAAAGGCTGTCGTTAACCGGCTTGGGTTTGTAATGCCTGGTTTGCATTACATTGTTTATTTTAGTAAAAACGCTACAAGCCTTTTCATTCCCCTGAGCCATTGCCTGCAGGCAAAATAAAAAGGCTAGTGCAGCTATTTTTTTCATGGTATTATGCTTTATCTTCTTTTTTATAAAAAGGCAGCTTAACCACTTTTGCAGGAACATCATTTTTACGGATCCTTACAAAAATTTCGCTTCCTTCGGTTGCAAATTCTGTTGGTACATAGCCCAAGCCAATACCTTTGTTTAATGATGGCGCCATAGTGCCCGATGTTACAATGCCTATTACAGCACCCGTAGCATCTACAATTTCGTAATCATGCCTTGGTATACCTCTTTCTGTAAGTTCAAAACCTACAAGCTTACGGGTAATGCCGGCTTCTTTTTGTTGTTTTAACGACTCTGAATTTACAAAATCTTTATTAAATTTGGTAATCCAGCCTAAACCTGCTTCCAGTGGCGATGTAGTATCGTTAATATCGTTACCATAAAGGCAAAAGCCCATTTCTAAGCGTAACGTGTCACGCGCAGCAAGGCCTATTGGTTTAATATCGTAAGCAGCTCCGGCTTCGAATACTTTGTTCCAAACATGCTCTGCGTCTGCATTCTTCACATAAATTTCGAAACCACCGCTACCGGTATAACCCGTAGCAGAAATTATCACATCCTGAACCCCAGCAAAATCGGCGATTTCAAAATGGTAGTATTTAATTGCTGCAAGATCTATAGGTGTAAGTGCCTGCATCGCTTCCATAGCCATTGGGCCTTGTATAGCGAATAACGAATACTCGTCAGACGCGTTGCGCAACGTAGCGTTTACATCATTATGCGATGATATCCACTCCCAGTCTTTATCAATGTTTGATGCATTTACAACAAGTAAATACTCTTCATCTTTAATTTTATAAACAATAAGGTCGTCAACAATACCACCGGCCAGGTTAGGCAGGCAAGAGTATTGCGCCCTGCCATCAGTCAAAACAGCAGCGTCGTTACTGGTAACTTTTTGTATAAGTGCCAGTGCGTTAGGACCCGATACAAAAAATTCGCCCATGTGCGATACATCAAAAACACCCACACCGTTTCTTACGGTTTCGTGTTCCAGGTTTACTCCTTCGTATTGTACAGGCATGTTGTAGCCGGCAAACGGAACCATCTTGGCATTTAGCCCTTCGTGAATGTGTGTAAGTGCAGTATTTTTCATTTTATGATTAAAGTAAAGTTTAAAAGCGCTAATTTATTGAAAAATACGCAATCAAATAAGCTTGTTTTAACAATTATGATTTATTTACATAATTTGTGCAGAATGTGATAAAGCAGGTATGTAATTTATATTCTCTGCTGCGCTGAAGTAAAGTTTTTTTGGAGTAAAGCAAGCAATTCATTATGGTTGATTTTATAAATCGATGCACACAGCGCATAAGGCGAACCATACATGTTTATATTAACTTTCATTAGCTGCTTTTTAAAGCTATTTGTTTCTTTAGAGATTTGATATTCATTATCTTTCACCTCGATAACTACAAAATTTTGACGGTTTACAGTATATTCAGAGAAGCCTTTAATTTCACCCCAATCGATGATTTTTTGCCCAAATTTGCCGGGATTGATAATTAGTCCATTATTATCTATAATCAGGGCGAGTCTATCTTTTAAGAGTTGCCACGCAGCAATAACTGCACATGCTCCAAAAAATAAAATAGCAATTATACCTATACAATAAATAAATATTTCTGAATATTTTCTGGTTGCTGAAGGATATAATACCATCCATGTTCCTCCGGCTACAAAAGCTAAACTTCCTAATAATATTAAAGCCGACTTTTTCTTACTGGTGTATAAATGGATAGATTCCATAATTATTTTTCTAGAGGCAATACCACAACAAACTCAGCTCCTTTGCCTTCTTCCGAAAACGCATATATTTCACCCTTATGGTTTTGTGCTATTTTTTTGCACATTGCCAGGCCTATACCCGTACCCATAAACTCGCTTTTGGTATGCAGCCTCTGGAAGATACTAAATATTTGCTGTGCGTAATTTTGATTAAAGCCAATACCGTTATCCTTAAATATAATTTTAATATATAAATCTGGCGGGTGGGGGAGGCTGTAATACATTATATCTTCTTTAGTTAGTATAGATGCATTTATGTTTATAACCGGAGGTACATCCTGCCTGCTGTATTTAAGCGAGTTTGATATAAGGTTGGCAAAAAGCTGTGTCATTTGTAATGGCACCGCTTTTATTGCAGGAAGGCTGCTGTAATTAACAGTTGCATTTTTTTGTTCAATAATCAGCTCAAAATCAGTTACGGTATTTTTAGCGATGGTATTTAAATCTACCGTTTCGAAAACTTCATTGTCTTTAGAAAGTTGCGAATAACCCAGGATATCTTTAATAAGGCTAGTCATCCTTTCTGCCGACTTCTCGATACGCTCAATGTAGTACTTCGATTTTTCATCGGCTACAGCCGCCAGCTTCTCTTCAAGCATTTTTATAAAGATGCTTATTTTTCTAATGGGTTCCTGTAAATCGTGCGATGCGATATAAGCAAACTGCCCTAACTCAGAGTTCGACTTTTGCAGGTTATTATTCGCTTCAGCTAATTCCGCATTAGCGTGTTGTAATTTTTCGGTACGTTCTTTCACCTGGCTTTCAAGTTGCAGTTGTAGTTCTCTTTCCTGCGTAACATCGCGCGATGTACCCGTTAAAAATTCAGGTTCACCCGTAGCATCATAAAATACCTGTGCCTGCGAGTTTACAATCATTTTTTCGCCGGTTATGGCATTTACTACAGGATGCTCTGCGTTATAAAGGCCGTTACCGCCGGGCTGCGTAGCTTTATCAATAGCATTTTTTATTTCGTCGCGATATTCTTCGGGTATTGTATTTAAAGCAATATCAGACTCAACGTTGTTATCAATCCCCAACCACTCTAAAAATCTTGGGGAGAAAGTAAAGGTACCTTCTTTAATATTAAACGTCCATGCGGCAAGTTCGGCTAACTCAATAGCACCCCTTAATGATGTCATAGCTTCTTCCGCCTTTTGGCGTGCAATTATAGTATCGGTAACATCTATGGCGATATCCAGTATGGCATATACTTCACCATTTTCATCTAATAGTGGAGTGTAGGTAATGTTGTAATAATTATAAGTCATTACACCATCCTGCACAATTTTTACCTGCGACCCGTAACTATGAAACATTACACCTGTTGTGTAAACATCATCTAATATTTTAAGAAACGGCTGGCCTTCGGTAAGTAATTCAGGCATGGCTTCCCTTAATGGTTTGCCTACAATATCCCAGCCCTTGCCCACAATATCTATAAACGTTTGGTTAGGCATTTCTACAATAAGGTCACGGCCTACAAATAATCCCATACCGGCAGGAGCGGTAGCAATTAGCGAACGAAGTTTTGCCTCGCTGGCTTCTACTTTTTTGCGGGAAATTACCTGCTGGGTAACATCTGTAACCACAACTAATATTCCGGTTATAGTGGCATCGCGCTCACGTCTTGGCTGGTAAGCAAAATCGACATAAATGGTTTCAAGTTCGCCGTTTCTAAGTAATTCTACAGCAACTTCTTTTGCAATAAAAGGATTTCCGGTGGTTATTACATTATATAATAAATCATCAAAACCCTGTCCTTTAAGTTCGGGCAAGGCATCTAATAATGGTTTATCAATAAGTTCATGCGGTTTACGGCCTACTAAATATCCGTAAAAAGCATTTGCCATTGTAAATGTAAGATCCTTTTTATCAATCATTGCAATACCTACCGGCGACTGTTCGAACGAATCAAGTAACTGACGCTGGTTTTCCTGTATGCGCTGGTTAGCAACTACTTTATTGGTAACGTCTACCACCATATTTATTATACCGTATACTTCTCCTTCATCATTAAATATAGGTTTATAGGTAAAATCGAAATAGTAAACCCCTTTAACGCCATCTACTATAAGTTCTGCCCTGGTATCAATATTTTCATAGGCAACACCGGTTGTGTATACATTATCGAGTAAATCTAAAAATTGCTGACCAGCTAATTCAGGTACAGCTTCAACTAATGGTTTGCCAATTATCGAAGCATCTTTACCCCACAGCTTAATCATCCTTTCGTTTACAATTTCTACTTTCATCTCTCTGCCCAAAAACAGGCAGGTGGCTACGGGAGCTTCCTGTATTAACGATTTAAAACTGGTTTCGCTTTCTTCCAGTTTTTTTCGGGCTTTCACTTTTTCAGTAACATCAACAGCCATATCCATTACGCCATAAATCACGCCGTTATTATCGCGTAAGGGCTTATAGGTAAAATCAAAGTAAAATGTGGTAAGTACACCATCTACAATCAAATCTGCCCGTGCATCCTGATCTTCATAAGTAAAGCCAGTTGTATATACACGGTCTAAAATATCTAAAAAGGGCTGTCCAATAAGTTCTGGCACACCTACTCTTAATGGCTTACCAAGCACTGATTTATCTTTACCCCAAACGCCAAGCATTTTTTCGTTGGCAATTTCAACTTTCATATCGCGGCCTGTAAACAGGCAGGTTGATACGGGAGCTTCCGCAATTAGCGAATGAAATCTTGCCTCGCTATACTCGGCCTTTTTTTTGGCAATATTTAATGCGGTAACATCTGTAGCGGTATTCATAATGGCGTATATATTGCCTGTAACATCAAACAATGGTATAAAGCTATAGTTTAAGTAATACTCCCAAAGTGTACCATTTTTAGTAATTTGTATATTACGGTTGTGTGTTTCATAGGGTATACCCGTGGCATACACTTTTTTTAGTTCACTTAGCACATCTTGTATTGTGGCACTAGGCGATACATCTTGGTATTTATGGCCAATAATGCTTTTATCTTTCCCCCAAATATCTAGTAATGCTTTGTTGGCAAAATCTATAACCATATCTTCTCCTGCAAAAATAGCTATAGGAAAAGGCGAGTGTGCTATTATAGTGCTAAGCACTTTAACATCATGCTGTGTGGCTTGCGCCGATGTAATAATATCCGACAGTAATTTAATATTGTTAAACGTGATTGAAACACCATCGACACTTCCGTTTTGGTTAAAAACAGGAACAAGGCTTAACGAGCAGCCTGCAATTTGTAAAGCGCCGTTTTTATATACCGGTAAGTGAATATCATCTACCAATAGTGCTTCGCCGGTAGTATAAATATCCTGTGTATAATTTTGAATTTTGGTCCAGGTTTCCACAGGATAATCTATAGTAGTGTTACCTAAAGATTGCGGATTAAATCCACTTATATTATTATAATAAGCATCATTAAAAAACTGTAATTGCTGTTGCCCCCATATAAGTAACTGAGGTGTCTTAGAGGATAATGTAAAACTTATCAGGGTACGGAAATTAGCAGGCCAATTATGGGGATTTTTTAAAGGATGAACATCCCAATCTATTTTTTGGAGTAGCACATTTACCTCGCTTTTACTATTTAAAAAGCTGAAGTTATTGTTTGTGTTATTTTGTCTCAACGCACTGCCGTATTTAGTTCTGTATGATTATAACATTATAAAGCTAAATCTATTATAATGCATTTGATGTAAAGATAGATAATTGAGGCTAAAAAGAATTATATATTGTTACTTCAGTCTTTATACTTTATATAACATATTAATCTTTACTGTTTTTTTAGTTATCTAATAATTATTTTTAATATAGTGTGATTTACTGAATGAATTATAATTATCATTACACAAAAGATATTTAAATTTTATATTGTTTAATATTTTGTATACCAGTTTTTTATGTTTACTTACATGATGTTTTGTTTTAAGTTTAAATTATAAAAAAAAGGATTATTGACAATGTAGATGTATGAATATAGTCATCGTTAATTTGGTTTCTTTTATTATGTGTTTGTAATTTTTTTTAATTAAAGTGTATAAAAAAACGCCCCTAAGGGCGTTTTGATAATTTGTGTTTGTTGTATTAAAATAATTTGAAAGTACCTCCAAAAACAATGTTTTGCTGAAAATACATAAAGTGCTGTGAAGCTCTGTCGTTTCCTGAAAAGGTGGTACGAATATCTGGCATATTAATGTAACCGCCTTTTAATTCTCCTTGTATAAAAAAGTGTTTAAAAAATGTAAAGTTAAGCCCGGTTGATGCAGAAACTCCGTACCCTGATATATGATAATTATCATGGCGGTCTTTACCTAATACTTTTGCGTTAGTTTTAGGGTATAAAACACCACCGCCCAAGCCGTTGGTAATGTTAATTTGAAATACATCAGTATCTGTAACTCCAAAAAGTTTAGAAAGATCATCTACACGGTTAATGCCTACATTAACATAGTTAAGACCATCGGTATGTTCAAATGTTAAAAAATCATCAGTAAGTACTACAGGTACGTTGTTGTAAATACCGTTAAAGGCAGCTCCTGCCTGGTCTTGTGGTAAGTTTATATAACCATTAGCATTAACAGTCCTGTCCTGGTACATTACATATTTCATGTGGTCTATACCTATCGAAACGTTGTAATGATCGCTAATAAAATACCCAATACGGCCGTTAGTTTGGGGTATGGTCATACGGCTTGGGTTAATATAATCTATATTCCAACCCTTACCTTTATCATGGGCTTTAACATCATATAAGGTAAAGTTATAGCCGTCTCCGGTAAAATTAATGTCAGATTTTGTGTACTGTGCGCGGTTGCCGCCCCAGTAAACATAAAATTTTCCTTTGTTGTGAGCAGTGTATTTTTCAGGCTGGGTAACCAAGTCTTGGGCGAAGGCGTACTGTGAAAATATACAAAAAGTTAGTAGAACCTTTAGGAAAGGTTTAATCATTAGATAATAGGGTAATAGGTAATAATTCAGTAAAGGGTATTAAAATTGGTTTATGGTTTTCCTTATCGCAGTAAGGTTTTGCATAAGTCCTTCAAAATATTTTATGTCGAGCATATTGGCACCATCACTTTTAGCATTAGCTGGGTCAAAGTGGGTTTCAATAAAAATACCATCAACACCGGTAGCAATACCTGCGCGGGCAATAGTTTCTATCATATCTGGCCTGCCACCTGTAACACCGGCAGTTTGGTTAGGTTGTTGCAGCGAGTGGGTAACATCCAGTACCGTTGTAGCAAATTGCCTCATAGTAGGTATTCCCCTAAAATCTACAATCATGTCCTGATAGCCAAACATAGTGCCTCTATCAGTAACCATAACATTTTCATTATGGCTATCCAGTACTTTTTGTACAGCATATTTCATACTCTCCGGACTCATGAACTGGCCTTTTTTAAGGTTAACCACTTTGCCTGTTTCGGCAGCAGCAACTACAAGATCGGTTTGGCGAACAAGGAAAGCAGGTATTTGTAAAACATCTACATACTGTGCGGCCATAGCAGCATCTTCGTTAGTATGAATGTCAGTCACGGTAGGTACACCAAATGTTTCAGATACTTTTCTTAGTATTTTAAGCGCTTTCTCATCGCCAATGCCGCTAAAGCTGTCAATGCGTGAACGGTTAGCTTTTTTAAACGATCCCTTAAATATATAAGGTATTTGCAGCCTGTCGGTTACAGTAACAATAGTTTCTGCAATACGCATAGCCATTTCTTCGCCTTCAATAGCACAAGGGCCTGCAAGAAGAAAGAAGTTACCGCTATCGGTATTTTTTATTTGAGGTATATTTTGTAAGTTCATACTGATGTTTTAAAATATGGTGCAAAGATAAAAAGAAAAAGCCTCCCAATTACAGAAGGCTATAGTGTATTATAGTGGTTTACGAATGCCGAAATCTTTTGGGGCCATTACCTTACCTTTTTCGTATAAATTAACGTAAATGCGTTTAGGTTCTTTAAGGCCTTCCCAGGTTACTTCATAAATATCGAGTATACCGGCACCCATGTCATTTTTTTTTGAAGGAAAAGGGCAGCAGCTGTCTACTTTAGTGTAGGTAAGCTTTTCGCCTTTTGGGCCACATAGCGCTCCAAAATAACGTTTAATATTAATCTCGGCCGTGGGTAACGACATAAAACCAAGGTTTACAGGATAATCCTGATCGTAACCGTATTTTCTGTCGCTGCTAATCTCAGTAATAACAAAAGTTTTATCCTTTTGTAAAGCGGGCATCATAGCAGTATCATCAATATTTCTAATCGTATTTCTGGTGCTTATGCAACTTATAGTTAGTACAAGGAGTAATGTAGAGAGTAACAGCAGTTTTTTCATGGCGTTGGTTAATTGAGTAACAAATTTAAAACATTTTTTGCGATGCAGTATGCTAACCTTAAATTTAGATAACAACTGATACTTTATTTTATGGCAGTAGTTTTATAAATCGCTATTTTTGCATCAAAATAAATACACCATGTACAGTTTTTACGGTACCTGGCCCTGGTATGTAGCCGGGCCTTTGTTAGGATTTGTAATGTTATCATTGGTTTACTTTGGTAAAACATTTGGTATGTCGTCTAATCTGCGCACTATGTGCACTATGTTAGGGGCGGGCAAAACAGCTAACTTTTTTAAATTTGACTGGAAAACCCAACGCTGGAACCTTGTGGTAGTGCTTGGCGCGATGATAGGCGGTTTTATTGCCGTTAATTATTTAAGCGACGGTAGTGGTGTAAACTTAAACCATAAAACGCTAACCGAATTACAACAATTAAATATAGATGCCCCTGCCGGTAAACTGTTGCCTGATGCTTTAACAAGCACTGAAGCTTTACAGTCGCCTAAAACATTGGCGATTTTATTACTGGGCGGTATATTAGTAGGCTTTGGTACCCGCTATGCCGGCGGATGTACATCTGGCCATGCGATAACAGGTTTAAGCAATTTGCAAATACCATCGTTAATAGCGGTAATAGGCTTTTTTGTAGGAGGATTAATTATGTCGTGGCTATTGCTGCCTTTAATTTTAAAGTAAGATACTATGAAGTTCATAAAATTTTTATTGGTAGGGTTGGTATTTGGCATTGTGCTAACAAAATCAGAAGCGGTATCATGGTACCGTATTTACGAGATGTTCCACTTTCAGTCGTTCCATATGTTCGGTATAATTATGAGCGCGATTGTAGTGGGCGTAATAGGTTTGCAATTATTTAAACGCGGTCATATAAAAGATATTAACGGCGAACCTATTGTTGTGCCCGATAAAGATAAAGGCTTTACCAACTATTTTGTGGGCGGAACTTTATTTGGTTTAGGCTGGGGAATAGTTGGCACCTGCCCGGGACCTATTTTTATATTAATAGGCGCAGGCTTTTGGGGAATAGGTGTAGTATTGTTAGGATCGTTAATTGGTACTTACATTTACGGGCTAGTAAAGGATAAATTGCCTGTGTAGGTTTTAGAATTTTAATTTATTGGGATGCTGGCGGGAGTCATACAATCTCAATAAAACTATTTCAGATGTATATTCTTTATAATACAATGTATTATGCTTGGTAATGACACATTTTCGTATATCTGAAATTTTATTAAAAATTGGAAATAATTTCGGATCTGAAGATACACGTGATAGATTTCTATCCAGGCTATCTAAAAATGAATTAGCAATATCTTTATTCCATTTAAAATTAAGATATTCTAAAAATAAAGCAAGGTCGTTTTCCGCAGCGGATGACCATATGATTTCTTTATTCATATTTCTTACGCATAGCTTTCATAACATCGCTATTTTTCTTACCACCATTAGCTTCAAAATCATCAATAGCATCCAGTAAACCCTGCTGTTGGTTTGGCGATAATCGCTCCCATTCGGCAAGGCTTTCAGGCTCGTTTAGTGTAGAGGTTACATCTTCATCTGGAATATACTCAATTGTCATTCCTATTTTAACTGCTAAGTCGGCAATCAAGCGCATGTCTTCTTTCGATTTTCCTTTCAACAATAGCCTTTCCATGGTATCAATATTAAGTGATTAAACAAAGTTACTTAAATATTTACAACTCATCCCTTAAAATCTACAACTGGGTAATACTCTTTTTTGTGAGGTGTAAAAACATTGCATCTTTGCTCCATCAAAACACATCAACCAATTAAAACCTAAAGTTATGATACGAGTTATTACCACCATTATTTTATTTGTATGCACTGCACTAAGTGCACAGGTTAATTACCAGAGCGATATGCAAAAAGGCCTTGCCCTTTTTAACCAAGGCAAAAATACAGAAGCTTCTGTAGTATTCGAAAAACTAACCGCTACCGAAAAAACCAACTGGCTGCCTAATTACTATGTTGCGCTCGCTAATACCAATGAAGCTTTTAAAACTAAAGATGAAGCAACTATTACCGCCTTGCTTATAAAAGCACAAACAGCTCAGGATGCTGCCACGGTTCTCTCTAAAAACAATCCGGAACTATTAGTAATGCAGGCACGAATTCACACCGCATGGATAGCGTTTAACCCTATGACGTATGGCCCGGGATTGTTTTTTACAGTGAATGATTTGTATAGCGATGCGGTTGCTTTAGCACCTAATAACCCCAGAGTTGTTCTTTGTAAAGCCGAGTTTGATATAAAGGCAGCCGCTTATATGGGTACCGATGTTGCTCCGTTATGCGCTGAAGTTAACCGTGCTGTTGGTCTTTTTGCTAACTTTAAACCCGAAACACCTTTTAGCCCAAACTGGGGTAAGGATAAGGCAGCAGAATCTGCAAAAAAATGCAGCGGTAACTAATTGATAGTAGAGTGAAAACATTATATAAAGAATTTTTTAAGTCGTTAGGGTTAAGCATTATTATTTTCATAATACTTGCCTTAATAGCTATAGCCTCAGGCCGTGATTTAAAGTTTGATAATTATTTATTTGTCAACTTTCTGTACGTCATATTGTACACAGTATCGTTACACATGGCTAACGTAGGCGTTTTTGTACTGATGGATAAGTTCTTCGGGATTTTAAGTATGTCGATAAAACGACTGGTAGCCGGATTTATAAGTTCATTTATAGTGTCGCTTTTAGTTGTTTTTCTGCTCAGAATATTTGAAGATGTAGTTATAGAGGGTGAGTCGCTTTCTCAGTTTTTTAGTGAGGAAGAAATAGCCAACTACTATGTTGCGATTATCATTACAATGACTATTACATTTTCGCTGCACTTATTCACGTTTTATAAAAAGTATCAGGAAAACAGGGTAAAGCAGCAAAAAATAATAGCAGGTACGGCTTCGGCAAAATTTGAGACGCTAAAGAACCAGATCGATCCACACTTTCTTTTCAATAGCCTCAACGTTTTAAGTTCATTGATAGAAGAAAACCCTGATAGCGCTCAGCGGTTTACAACATCGTTATCTAAAGTGTACCGTTACGTTCTGGAACAAAAAGATAAGGAGTTGGTAACTGTACAAGAAGAATTAGCATTTGCTAAAACGTATATGGACCTCCTTAAAATGCGATTTGAAAATAGTTTGTTTTATGAATTGCCAGAAACAATATCAAGCCCGGATGCACGTGTAGTGCCATTATCATTACAGCTACTATTAGAAAATACAGTAAAACACAATGTTGTGAGTGAGCAAAAGCCATTGCACATCAGGATCTTTGAGCACGATGGTTATTTAATAGTCCAAAATGATTACCAAAAGAAAGAAGTTTTACAGGATAGGAAAGGAGTAGGGCTACAAAACATAATTAGCCGCTATGCAATTATTACTACCCGCCAGGTGCAGGTAGAACAATCAGACAAGCATTTTACGGTAAAACTACCGGTATTAACCAAACAAGTTACCATTATGGAACCAACATACAATACAGATACAGACAGCAGCTATTACAAAGCCCAGAAAAAAGTTGAAGAAATTAAAGCATTTTACGGCAACCTGGCATCATACATTATTGTTACGACCGGAATAGCAATATTAAATTTAGTAACCACCCCCCAATATTTATGGTTTTTATGGGGAGCCTTTGGCTGGGGAATCGGGGTGGCAATACACGCAATGAAAACTTTCGACGTTATTCCGTTTTTAGGATCGGGGTGGGAAGAGCGAAAAGTAAAAGAGTTGCTGGAAAAAGAACAGAAAAATAATAAGTGGAATTAAGAAGAAATTATCTTCAAAATATAAATTTTTAAAAATAAATAGTATGGAAAATTTAGATGCAGTAATGTACAGTAATGCAAAAAAGAAAGTGCGTAACATAAAAGGCTTTTACGCAAACCTTACATCATACATAACAGTAATTGTAACGTTGCTTATAATTAATTTGGCTACAAGCCCAGAGTACCTTTGGTTTTTATGGCCGGCATTAGGTTGGGGAATTTCATTAGCCTTGCATGGTATAACCGTTTTTAACCTGACTCCTTTTTTGGGAGAGGGATGGGAACAACGCAAAGTTCAGGAGCTTATGGATAAAAAAAGAAACACTAAATACAATCAATAACAAAATCAATCATTTTAAAAAATCATCATCATGGAAAATTTTAATAACGAACAGTTCAGTATCGAGAAAGCACGTAAAAGAGTAAAAGCTATAGGTGGCTTTTATAAACACTTAACCGTTTACATTATTGTAAACATCGCCTTATTGGGCATCAATTATTTTGATCATGATAACGGTGAGGTGTTTTTTAGCTTTAATAATTTTTCTACTCCTTTATTTTGGGGTATAGGATTACTGTTTCATGGGTTTAGCGTTTTTGGGACTGGCTTATTTCTAGGTAATGATTGGGAAGAGCGTAAAATGAAGGAATTCATGGAAGTTGAAAAAACTAAGAAGTCGAAGTGGGAGTAGTTGGGACTATTAGATTTTTAGATAAAACATATGGTTTAAACTACGTAATGTAACTTTAAACTTTAAAACTGAAACTTGAAAATGAACGTTATAATTATTGAAGACGAAAAGCCTGCGGCGCGCCTGTTGCAGCGTAAATTGCAAAAGCTGGATATTACAGCCGGCACAATGCTACATTCGGTAGAGGAAGCTGTACAGTGGTTTACAGTTAATGAACATCCTGACCTGATTTTTCTGGATATCCAATTATCTGACGGGCTTTCGTTTGAAATTTTCGATAAGGTAAATATTAGCAGTGCTATAATTTTCACAACGGCTTATGATGAGTATGCATTGCGTGCTTTTAAATTAAATAGTATTGATTATTTGTTGAAACCTATAGACGAGGATGATCTAGAAACGGCGGTTAATAAGTTTAAAGAGCGTCAGCCTAAGGTTCAACCTATGGCACTGGACTTCGAGCAGATAAAACGTATGCTCACCAACCCTGCCGAGAAAGCCTATAAAAAACGCTTTACCATAAAAATGGGTCAGCATTTAAAGATGATAAATATTGAAGATGCTGAATGTTTTTATAGCGAAAATAAAGGCACCTACATTCATACTGCCGATGGGCGTGATTATTTATTAGAAAATACCCTGGAGCAGTTGGAAACCGAACTCGACCCTAAACAATTTTTTCGAGTAAGCCGAAAGTTCATTGTGCACATTACTGCAATTAAAGATATTGTGGTGTATACCAATTCCCGCTTAAAGGTAATCTTGCCAACTTATAAAGATGATGAGGTTATTGTAAGCCGTGAACGCGTTAACGATTTTAGGGAATGGCTGGGGTAATAGTATTCAGTTTGCAGTAGCAGTAGGCAGTAAGGTTTGCAGTTTTCATAAAGTTGCCTTAAAGTAACGGGCTATCGTTTAGATGATTCCTAACTTTATAAAAAGCTACAAATTATGGAAACTAAAACACCCTATACAAAACAACAAAATGTTGCAAGATTAGCACTTGGTGCTATGCTAATAACTGCCGGTATAAGCCATTTAACCTTTGCCCGTAAACCCTTCCAGGCGCAAGTGCCCGACTGGGTTCCGGTAGATAAAGACACTACGGTGCTTCTATCTGGTGTTGTAGAAATTGCCCTTGGCGCATCTATAGGCGGACTTAAAAAGGAAAAAGTGAAAGTGGGTATTGTTGCGGCATCGTTTTTTGCAGCGGTTTTCCCAGGTAATATTTCTCAATATAAAAACCACCGTAGCGCTTTTGGCTTAGATACCGATAATAAACGTTTCGCACGATTATTTTTCCAGCCGGTATTAATGGGCTGGGCATTATATGGTGGTGGCGTTTTTAATAAAAAGAAATAGATTTTAAATAGATAAATATATAGAGGCGCAGCAAACTGCGTCTTTTTTTGTGCCCATTATCTTGGTATTGGCCTAAAAAAAAACTGTTCGGCAAGCCATTAAATGCTTACAGAACAGTCTCGGTATGTAGTTATGGTATTGAAGGAAATAGATTATTGAAATAAAGAAAGTAATTCTTTTTTTGCTTTACCTAATTTCTGTTCAAGACGTCCCCACATTTCATCGTCTTTGCCTTCCTCATATTTCAGATCATCATCTGTAAGTTCGGCATATTTTTGTTTTAATTTTCCTTTAAACTCGTCCCAGCCACCCTGGATTTCTGTTGAATTTGGCATAACTTATAATTTTGCTTTGTTATTAGTTATATAAAGATACATCACTTATATAAAGCTTGTGTTGCGTTTAATACAACTTTAACCTGCCGTTAAAAATTTAAGAAATAACCCTTATTTTCAAAATTACAAGGCTATTTGAGCTGTCTTTCTTCTGCTTTCTAATATCATATAAAACTGGATACCAAATATAATAGATGCCGTAACTACGTGTATACTTTGCGACGCAAACGGGAAATCGAAATTGTACATAGCAATGCCAGATGCAATTTCTACCATTAGTAAACTCAATACCCACGATGTTTTTGCAAAGCCTAGGTTTTTTTGTTTGTTCATTATAAACAGCCAAATGTTCATACCTAGCACCACTATAGAAAACGAGCGGTGAATATAGAAATTCACAATAGGGTCGTCCATAACCAAAGCCATGTTTTCGTATCCTAAAATTTTAACCTGCTCATCTACAAACTGGCGTACCTCTGTACCTAACACTACTTGTATAAGTGTGAGTAAAAGCGATACCCAAAGCAGTTTTTTAAAGAATCCATCGTGTTTTATAGTTGTAACCTGATGTGTTAACTCTTTAGATTTATCTAAAATATATAATATAACGGCAACAATTATAAGCGCTACTACCATGTGTAGTGTAATTTTTACCGGATTTAATACCGAATATACCACCGTTGCACCCAGCCATGCCTGAAAACCCATCATAAAAACAGTAAGCCATGACAATAGGATAACGTTGGTTTTCTTTCTCCAGAAACTAAACGATGCTACCGCCATAACAAACACGGCAAGACCTGCTAAAGCCCCTACAAGCCGGTTAACATATTCAACCCAGGTGTGTAATGGGTTAAATTCAGCATAATCGTGTTTAGTATAATTTTCCCAGTTGGCTTCATTGTACGTAGCTCCCGTAATAAACGTTTCGCGCGCTACATGAAGTTTTTTATCCTGAATAATTACCTGCCCGCGTTTAAATTCATGATTAGGCGAAAATTGCAGTTCCTTAATATCGGTTGGTGGAATGTAATACCCAAAACATCTTGGCCAGTCGGGGCAACCCATGCCAGATCCTGTCATACGTACCAGCGCGCCTGCAACAATTACTAAGTAAACCAGTATAAGAGCAGTTTTAGTTATTTTTTGGAAGTTCAACTTCATAGTAATGCGGTTTTAATTTGCTGCAAGGTTTTAAAAATCTTGTAGCTATAAAATGATAAAAGTCATTTGTTTTTCGTCGTTGCGAGGTACGAAGCAATCTTTATAAATAATTTAGATTGCCGCGGTCGTGCCTCCCTCGCAATGACAGCTGTATGTCATTCTGAGCGAAGTGCAACGTAGTCGAAGAATCTCATAGTTCCTTATCCGTCGAAATGATAATAGTGCCGAAGATTGTTTCTTTCCTCGCAATGATGGGCCAGTTAATCCTTATTTATCGCTTATTGCACTTTGCCTATTTCTCAACCACTAACCCTAACTTCTTCGCCTTTTCCATCATAAAATCGTAAGCAGCCTGGTAATCATTGTGTATCTCACCTTCTAAAATCGCTTCTTTTATCGCTTCTTTAAGCTGGCCAATTTCGCGGGAAGGTTTAATGTTGAAAATTTCCATAATTTCTTCCCCACTAATAGGTGGCTGAAAGTTACGCACGTGGTCGCGTTCTTCTACTTCAATTATCTTTTGACGGACAATTTTAAAGTTATTATGGTATTTTTTAAACTTCGACGGATTTTTAGTCGTTATATCTGCTTCGCAAAGTGTCATCAGGCTCTCTACATCTTCGCCGGCATCAAAAACTAATCTACGTACTGCAGAATCAGTCACAATATCCTGCGCCAAAACAATAGGGCGGGAGCTAAGCATCACCATTTTAGAAACAAATTTCATTTTATGATTAAGCGGCATGTGCAGGCGTTCGAATAATTTCTTAACCATTTTGCCTCCTAAAAACTCATGGCCATGAAACGTCCATCCAATTTTTTTATGGAATTTTTTTGTTGGCGCTTTACCAATATCGTGTAGTAAGGCAGCCCAACGCAGCCAAACATCATCAGTATTCAGAGCAATATTATCTACCACTTCCAGTGTATGGAAAAAGTTATCCTTGTGTGTTTGCCCTTCCACCTCCTCCACACCTTGCAGGTCTGTAAGTTCAGGCAAAATTATATGAAGCAATTTAGTTTGATGCAGCAGTTTAAATCCAACCGATGGAACTGGGGTTGATAATATCTTATTCAGCTCATCAACTATCCTTTCGCCGGTAATAATGTTGATACGTTCTTTATTACGCTCAATAGCTTTAAGCGATTCGTTTTCAATTGTAAAATTAAGCTGTGCTGCAAAGCGTATAGCACGCATCATGCGCAAAGGGTCGTCTCTGTAGGTAATATCCGGATCCAGAGGCGTACGGATAATTTTATTCTTCAGGTCGTCAATGCCGTTAAACGGATCTACCAAGGTGCCAAAATCAGCTTCGTCTAACGATAAAGCAAGGGCATTAATGGTAAAATCGCGGCGATTTTGGTCATCTTCCAGCGTGCCGGTTTCCACAAGCGGGTTACGGCTGTCCTTATTGTACGATTCTTTTCGGGCACCTACAAACTCAATATCTATATCTTCAAAACGCAGCATGGCAGTGCCATAGGTTTTAAATACCTGAACCTTTGGTTTGTTAGGCAATAATGCCGACACGGTTTGTGCCAACTCGATACCGCTGCCTACGGCAACAATATCGATATCTTTTTTAAAATCACGTTGTAGTAAAAAATCACGAACAAACCCGCCTATAACGTAGCTTTTTACGTTAAGCTTTGTAGCAGCCTGTTTGGTAATTTCAAAAATCCCGTTGTGTAGTGCTTCTTTGTATGAAGTATTGTTTTCCATTAAGGTCGTATCACTTTTACCTGCATGTCATTACCAAGTTTAATAATGGTAGATGGCCTTGGGGCAATTTTTTCGTGGTGCAAATTTACAACATAGTCTACGCCCTCCAAAATATGACGGTCGATTTGTTTAAAAGAATTAGGTGCAGGCAGCCCACTAATGTTTGCCGATGTAGAAACCAATGGTTTTTTCATACGTTCCATAAGCTTAAAGCAAAAAGGTTCTGTGGTAATGCGTATACCTAACGTTTTATCGGCTGCAATAAGATTAGGAGCCACATTACGTGGGTTATCTAATATCATAGTAGTTGGTCTTTCAGATAAATCCATGATCTGGAAAGCAACATCTGGCACTTCTTTAAAAACGTTGTACAGCATACGATCGCTGTTCATAAGCACGATCATGCTTTTGCTTTCTTCACGTTTTTTTAGGGCATAAATTTTTGCCACAGCATCCGGGTTAGTGGCATCACAGCCTATTCCCCAAACAGTATCGGTAGGGTACAGGATTATTCCACCATTTTTTATAACCTCGTAGGCATTGTGTACTTCTGTATTTATATCGGATGTGCTCATATTAATTTGTGTAATTATTTAAAGTATCTACTACTTTTTGTACTTCTTCATTTGTAAGTACCGAACTTATCGGCAGGCTTAGTACTTCGTCATGAATTTGCTCTGTTATGGGGAATGACAAATGATTATATTTTGTATAAGCCTTTTGTTTAGTAGGCGGAGTAGGGTAGTGTATTAATGTTTGGATATCATTCCATGCTAAATATTGCTGTAATCGTGTACGCTCTTTAGTTCTAATAACAAACACATGCCATACATGAGCGTTTTTATTATCAGGATATTGAGGCAAAATTATATCAGGATGATTAATGTTTTCGATATAAAACTTTGCAATTTCTCTTCGCCTTTCGTTTTCGACATCAAGGTATTTAAGTTTAACATCGAGCACTGCCGCCTGAATTTCGTCCAATCGCGAATTTAATCCTTGATAAATGTTCACGTATTTTTCGTCGCTACCGTAATTAGCCAATGCTCGTATTGCTTTTGCCAAGGCATCATTGTTAGTAGTTACCGCGCCGGCATCGCCTAAGGCTCCTAAATTTTTACCGGGATAAAAACTAAAACCGGCAGCATTGCCCAGGTTGCCGCTTTTAATTCCATTATATTCCGCACCAATTGCCTGGGCATTATCTTCAATTATTTTTAGATTATGCTTATTAGCTAAGGCTTTTAAATCTTCTGAAAAAACTACCTGGCCGTACAAATGCACAATCATTATGGCTTTTGTTTTAAGGGTTATGGCGGCTTCTATTTTACTAATATCAATATTATAAGAAGCGATGTCAGGTTCTACAAAAACAGGAATAAGTCCGTTATCGGTAATACCAAGTACACTGGCAATGTAAGTGTTAGCGGGAACAATAACTTCATCACCCTGCTCAATTATACCTAGTTCAATGTATCCTCTAAGTATTAAACGCAGGGCATCAAGGCCATTAGCTACACCTATAGCGTGTTTAGCACCAATGTATTGCGATAATTTATTTTCGAAATTTTTCACTTCTTCGCCCATTAAATACCAGCCGCTCCTAAAGGTTTGCAGCAGGCGGTTTTCTATTTCCTGCTGGTGCAGAAGATTGATTTTTTTAAGGTCGAGAAACTTTATCATGCCATAGTTTTATGCTGCAAAAGTATTGAAACTTTACATAACGCATACATTAACTACACATTAGAATTATTAAATTTTTTATAACGAATTTGTACATGATTTTATTAATGATACATTTGCGGCAAAATAAACGCTATTAATGAGATTACTACAGGTTACGGCATCTAGAGGGTGGCGTGGGCACGAGCAAAAAATCATTTATTTGTACGAAGCTTTTAAAGACTTTGGTTATGTAGATGACCAGTGGATTGTGTGCGTTACCGACTCAGAAATTTACAAGGTTGCCCAAAGCAAAGGAATGCAGGTTATTGGCCTGGATTTTAACGGCGAGTACGACCTTAAATTTGCAAAATCACTTAAAACAATAGCCGACGATAAAAATGCCGATATTGTATTTATACATAATAGTGAGTCGCATACCAGTGCTGTAATAGCAGGTTTATTTTACGGCCTTAAACAGCCGCTTGTTTTATGCCGAACACTGATTAAAAGGGTAGATACTAACTTTTTACGTAAGTGGAAATACAATTATAAAGGCATTAAAAAAATTATTTGTGTATCGCATCCGGTAGTAAACGTGCTTAAATATGCCGTTAAAGACCACAGCAAACTTTGCGTAGTAGGCAGCGTTACAGATATTCATAAATTTAACCACCAAAATACAGGGATACTTCGCAGGGAATTTAATATTCCTGACGATTATAAAATTATAGGCAACATTGCTGCTTTTACCGGTATGAAAGATTTATTTACATGGGTGCGCACCGTAGCCCAACTGGTAAAGCGTGGTGTAAAAGCTAAATATATACTTATTGGCGAAGGCCCGCAGGAGCAGGAAATTAAAGCTTTAGCCAAAGAGCTTGCTGTAGAAAACGAAATTATATTTGCCGGTTTCCGTAAAGATATTCCGCAGGTATTGCCTGAATTTGATTTATTTTTATTTACCTCTAATAATGAGCCTACCGGTGGCGTTTTATTAGAATCGTATGCATGTCGTGTGCCCATTGTTGCGGCAAATGCGGGGGGAATACCGGAGGTTGTAGTAGATAATAAAACAGGCTTTTTAGCACAAGTAGGTAACCCGGAGGCATTTGCCGATAAAGTAGAGCTACTGCTTAATAATCCTGAATTACAGAAAAAGTTTACCGATAATGGCTACCAATTTTTAAAAGATAATTTTACTAAAGAAGTTATTGCAAAAAAAATGTTTAACGAGCTGCAGGATGTGCTTAATAAAAACAGTGCTTAACGGTTATGGAAGATAAAAAAGTGCTATTTATTACGTTTGATTTAAGTGGTTATTACGACGGTGTTTACCGCGAACTGCAAAGCCGTTATACTCAGGTAGATTATTTTAATACCGCCACTTTTAAGTACAAGTATAAAAATGTACTGCAAAAAACGCATGCCTTTTTTATGAAGATGGCTACCGGCAAAAAACTTAAAAATTATTATAAATGTGTTGAATTTATTAACATGGTATCGTGCCGGGAGTATGACCTTACTATAATAATTAGGCCCGATGTGCTTTTTGATACCCAGCTTAATGTTTTAAGAGCGATATCAAAATATAATGTAGCTTATTATCATGACTCTATAAATAATATTAAACGCAAAAAAGATGTTATCAATTTTTTTGATAAGGTATATTCTTACGAAAAAAAGGATGTGGCAGATTATAATTTAAACTTTATCAGCAATTTTATTTATTTTGATGCCGATAATATTGAAAATCAGCCGTCTGATTATGATGCATTTTGTGTAATGTCTAACGATTACCGTGTGGCAACACTTAAAAAAGTAGCCGGGTTTTTAAAGAACAATAATCATAGTTATGAGTTTTATGTAATGAAAGATGGCGAACTACCTCAGGAAAACCTGCTTACTTACATAAATAAACGTATGAATAACAACGAGGTTATTGAGCATATTAAAAGAGCCAGAATAATTACTGATATTCATAAATACGGCGTTCAGGATGGGCTAACCTTTAGGGTTTTTGAGGCGATGGGTTTTGGTAAAAAGCTTATAACCACTAATAAAGATGTGAAAAATTACGATTTTTATAACCCCAATAATATTTTTGTTATTGAGGATATTAAAGACATCAACATTCCTGAAGACTTTTTTACAACGCCATATAATAAAATACCTCAGGATATTTATAATCAATACACGGTAAAAGCGTGGGTAGATAAAATAATAGCTTAACTATTCTTTAGCCTGTAAATACCCAATGCTTTTTTTAGCATTTTATTAAACAATACCCACTTTACATACAACTCGTTTTTAAAACTGGTATAGGCCCATTGTTTGTGCGGCAGTAAATCGCGGGCTATAGTTGCATCCGTGGCTTTTGCAACAATAAAATCGTTGCGCACATCATCCCATGTAATATTACCGTAGCCGTCAAACTCATTTACCTTATTTTTTTCGTGAATTATAGACATCCACAACCTTTGGTTAGTAACCTGGGTAATACGTGTTTCTTTTTTCCAGTGGTTATGGTCATTAGCCCACACCGTTTTAGGATTTTCATTTTTTTCTATAAGGCTTATAAAAGGGTTAAAAATATGCTCTTTTTTACCCAGCATAATTACAGGCTTAATTTGCAGCGAATATCCTTTTATAACATCTATAGCCATATAATCCTGCTGTGTAAACTTGCTTTGCACCACATCAATAAAATTTTTGCGAATGCAATCATCATTATCAATACGCGATGTTATTAAATATTGTTTGCCTACAGTTTCGGTAGCAATAAGCTTTTGTATTTCCGGGTAAAAAGCAGGCATACCATCAATGTATAGTAATCGTATATTGGGCTGATTACCAATAATGGCTGCTATTTTTTGCTTGTAACTATCGGGTGTGGTAGTATCAAAATAAATAAGCCATGTAAAATTTTTATTGGTTTGCGCCGCTACAGATGGAAAACAAAAATTTTCGAATAACCACAACCTGTGCTCCAGCCATTCATCGGTAAGCAGGCTTTCGTTATTTTTGGTAACATCCCACTTAGGGTTTTTAAGGTTAAAGCGCGTTATTAAGTAGTGATTGAACATTCGTTAGATTTAGTGATATGTTGGTAAAAATACTTTAATTATTTGAAGTGTAAAATTCAAAATGGTTACTTTTGCGTAAAATTTAACTGTAGATGAATAAAACCATTCATCCTGATTTTTTGCCGCAGGAAACTCAAATTACCCATATTATTGAAAACTTTAATACAGAAGGAACTTTGTTTGTTGATGGTAAACGAAACAGGATTAAACTGTTCGAACTACAAAACCGCACAGTAAACGTTAAGTCGTTCAAAATTCCTAACATTGTAAACAAGCTGGTATATCGTTTTTTTAGGAAATCGAAAGCACAACGATCGTATGAGTTTGCCAATATACTTTTACAAAAAGGCATAGGTACGCCACAACCTATTGCTTTTTACGAGCACAGAAAAGCGTTTTCTGTACAGGATAGTTATTATATGAGTGAACAATTGGAAGCCGATCTTACCTACCGCGAACTTATTGAAGTACCGGGCTATCCTGAGCATGAAATTATTTTGCGTCAGTTTACCCAATTTACCTTTAAACTGCATGAACTGGGTATTGAATTTTTAGACCATACACCGGGTAACACACTTATTAAAAAAACTGGACCACAGCAATATGAATTCTTTTTGGTAGACCTTAACAGGATGAATTTTCATTCGTCAATGTCGTTTACGCAAAGGGTTATTAATATGGCTAAGCTAACGCCCGAAAGGCATTTAGTTGAAGTAATGAGCGATGAGTATGCTAAACTTTATGGTAAATCCTATGAAGAGGTTTTAGCGCTTATGGTAAAACATACCCAGTACTTTAGCAACAGGTTTCATCGTAAACGCGCCCTTAAGCGCAAACTGGGACTTCGGAAAAATTAAAATACTATATTTGCACCCGCAAATTGGGTAACGACCTATCTTATTTCGTGAATAATAAAACATCAAAATGAAAATATCAGTAATAGTAAGCACATATAATTCTGAAGCATGGTTAGAAAACGTACTTATAGGGTACAGTAACCAGACTTATAACAATTTTGAACTTATAGTTGCCGATGATGGCTCACGCCCATCTACTAAAGAATTGATAGATCGTTACGCTGCAAATTACCCGGTGCCGGTGCGCCACCTTTGGCATGAAGATAAAGGCTACCGCAGGCAGGAAATACTTAATGTTGCCATTGTTGAAGCAGCCAACGAGTATATTATTATGACTGATGGCGACTGCATACCCCGTAAAGATTTTGTAGAAGTACATGCCCGCCTTGCAAAAAAAGGTACATTTCTTTCTGGCGGATATTGTAAGCTAACAATGAAAACCAGCCAGGTAATTACTAAAGATGATATTTTAAGCGAGCGCTGTTTTGATGTAAATTGGCTTAAGCAGCAAGATACCCTTGGCACATCACAGCAACTTAAATTAACTGTTGGGCCGGTACTAGCCAATATTTTAGATGCTATTACACCTACAACGCCATCATTTAATAACATGAATTCATCTGGCTTTAAAGCCGATATGATTGCTATCAACGGTTACGATGAACGTATGAAATATGGTGGGCCGGATAGAGAATTTGGCGAACGCCTTGAAAACTATGGCGTAATGGGCAAACAAATAAGGTACAAAGCCATTTGCCTGCACCTAGACCATAGTAGGGGGTACAAAACTCCAGAGTCGTTAGCGGCAAACCTTGCCATTCGTAAAGAGGTAAAAGACAAAAAAATAAAATGGACACCTTACGGCATTGTTAAAGCTCCGGGTATTACTGTTGAGTAATATTTGTTTTTATAAATGCTACTAATTTATCTTGAAATAAAGCAAGCGTTAACTTTTTGTATAGTTCTAATGACTGGTCTTTAAACTCCTTAGGGTGTTTATTATCATAAATTTCCGGATAAAAATCCTGTAAATGCACGGCAACATGCTTGGTTTCATCATTAAGCATGTTCCATGAATTTTTGTTTATCCATGGCGAGAATATTGTAAATGTAGGTACACTAAGAGCTTTAGCCATATTAACAGCACCACCCTCGTTACCTATTAACGCGTTACATTGGGTAAGCAATGCTAAAAATACACGCAAATCTGCAATGTATAAGTCAAATAAAATTTTTTGCTGTGTTTCCGGTTTGCAAAGGTTATAAATTTCTTCAACCTTATCGGTTTGCTTGGGTAAATAGTTTAATAAAAGCTTTCCGCTGATATTTTCTGCAGTAAGATCTAATATTTTAGCCATTTCAGTAGCGGGTATACTTTTAATATCATCACTACCCATAACGCTTATCATAACGAGCGGTAGGTTAGCATCATATTTACCGGCCAATAGCTGTTTGGCAGCTGCAATTTCGGTATGGGTAATATAAATTTTAGGAAATTCTATAGGGTACTTTAAGCCTGTTAAAGCTTCAGTAAGTTGTATCCTATGTACTAATGCGCTATCGGTCACTCTCCAGTTTTGTTCTACAGTTTTATTATAAAAAAATGAGGTGTACCATTTTTTGTAACCAATTTTAGTTTTAGCGCCAGACAGTAATGTAATAATACCGCTTTCCCATTTATTGTAAGCGTCAATCACGGCATTGTATTTTGCCTTGCGAATTTTTAAAGCAAATTTTATTAAAGCAATACTATTGTTACGTTGTTCTTCTTTAAAAAGAATGATAGTATCAATATTAGGATTGTTTTCTATAACCGGCGCTGTAAAATCATGTACCAAATAATCAATACGCGATTCAGGATAAGTAGCTTTAAGATTGTTGCATATAATACTACTGGCTAAAACATCGCCTATCATTTTTTGCTGTATTACCAGTATTTTGTTTGCGGCGTTGTTCATCTGTTCAAGATAAACATACCTCATATATACATGGTAGCCCAGTATTTTAGCTATTTCATAACCACGCTGGCCATTTATAAAACCCAGCTTTAATACATAATATTTAAAAAACCTAAAGGCAGGTCTTACTGTAAAATGAAATATATTAGTTGTAACACCCTCAGCATAAAATTCCTTCGCTTTTAGCTGAGAGTATTGCAGCCTTTTTTGTAAAAAATCTTCTTTATCTTTAAAAGAGTAGTGGTGTATAGCGTGCTTAAGTACACGGCTTTTACCATTAATAACAAGTTTTTCGTGTACCAGTTTATCAGAATATCTGGATTTCGACTTTCTAAAAATCCTTGCAGTACGGTCTTCGTTAAAGTTATTATTAATCATGGGCCTGCCCTGATAATAAAACACACGTTTAACCCATAGTGCAGCCTCATCCGGATTACTGTTTACAACAGCAACAATTTCATCAATACCTTTTTGAGTAACCCTTTCATCGGCATCAAAAAACATAACCCAGTCATTCGTAGCCAGATCCAGTGTATAGTTACGTTGCGACGAAAAATCGTCAAACACCCGCTGGTAAAACTTAACATGCGGGTATTCCTGCTGTATAATAGCCGGGGTATTATCGGTACTAAAAGAGTCCACAATAATAATCTCGTCGGCAAACGACATGTTTTGCAGGTACTCGTGTATATTATGCTCTTCATTGTAAACAATGGCCAGCGCTGATATTTTGTTTGAAAAACCGTTCATTATAAGGTGTTAAACCGCTACGTCGTACTCTCTTAAAGCATTATTAAGCGATGTCTTTAAATCAGTTGAAGCTTTACGTTTACCAATAATAAGCGCGCAAGGCACCTGGTATTCGCCGGCAGCAAACTTTTTAGTGTAGCTTCCTGGTATTACTACACTGCGCGCAGGTACAATACCTTTCATTTCTACAGGGGTATCTCCGGTAACATCAATAATTTTAGTCGATGCAGTAAGGCATACATTCGCACCAAGTACAGCTTCGGCTTCTACACGAACACCTTCTACTACAATACAGCGTGAGCCAATAAAAGCACCATCTTCTATAATAACAGGAGCCGCTTGTAAAGGTTCCAGCACACCACCAATACCTACGCCACCACTAAGGTGTACGTTTTTGCCTATCTGTGCGCAGCTGCCCACAGTAGCCCAGGTATCAACCATTGTGCCTTCATCTACATAAGCGCCAATGTTTACATAGCTTGGCATTAATATAACACCGCTGGATATATAAGCACCATAACGTGCCACGGCATTAGGTACCACACGAATGCCTTTCTCGGCATAATTGCGTTTTAAAAGCATTTTATCGTGGTATTCAAATATACCGGCTTCTAATGTTTCCATTTTTTGTATAGGGAAATACATAACCACCGCTTTTTTAACCCATTCGTTAACCTGCCAGCCGCCTTCAATAGGTTCGGCAACACGTAGTTTACCTTGGTCTAGTAGTTCTATAACTTCGCGAATAGCGTTAGTAGTGGTTTCCTCTTGTAGTAATGCGCGGTCATTCCACGCCTTTTCAATAATAGGTTGTAAAGCGTTCATAGCAAAAATTAGGTTTTGGCAAAGATAGCAATCTGGTTAAATTATCAGTACCTTTATGTAAAATATCACGATTACAAACTCAAATTTTTGTAGCCCTGTGCTTACGATATTCAACCTGTAATACTATGAAAGATAATTTTTCTGCCCAAGCGAAAGCCTATTCACAATACCGCCCGTATTATCCTGCCGAAATGATTGATTATGTACTTTCATTTGTAAATGATAAAAATATTGCGCTCGATGTTGCAACAGGAAACGGACAGGTTGCTGCGGCACTCGCGTCACATTTTAAAAAAGTATATGCTACAGATATTAGCCAAAAGCAAATAGATAATGCCACAACAGCACCTAATATATATTATAGTGTAAGCAGGGCAGAGGAGACTGCCTTTACAGATTATCAATTTGACCTGATTACCGTGGCTCAGGCCATACATTGGTTTAACTTTGATGAATTTTATACCGAGGTGCGCCGAATACTAAAGCCAAACGGACTTTTAGCAATATTAGGCTATGGGTTGTTTATTACTAATAAAGAGTCGGATAAAATTCTCTCACATTTCTATAAAAATATAATAGGCCCGTATTGGGATGCCGAACGTAAATATATAGATGATAATTATACCACCATACCATTTCCTTTACAGGAAATAGAAGCAAAACAATTTACCAATAATTTTACCTGGACGTTCGATCAGCTTATAGGTTATCTAAATACATGGTCGGCCGTGCAGCATTACAAGAATAAAAACGGCACCAACCCCGTCGACCTTATATATAAGGAACTACAATCAACTTGGGAAGCATCGAGCAAACAAGTAACCTTCCCCTTATTATTGCGATTAGGTATGTTGTAAAATTTATACCTTATATATATGTGTAAATTCAACTCCTTATATATAGGATTAAAAAATTAGAGAAGCGGCAATCCCCGCGCACATTTACAAACTTCGCACTTGCTCTCGGCTCAATCCCTGCACTACGTTCCGGGGCTACCGCCTCCATCAGGGCTGATAGTAAGCAAAGCGCATTTTTTAAAGTCCGCGCTCCCCTCTCCTTTGGAGAGGGGCTGGGGGTGAGGCCAGCCATATTGCGCCTACGGCGCAACCCCTCTGTGTTCTCTTTATTATATTCTTATATATAGAGTATAAAACCTCCGTGTATCTCTGTGGTATTTTTTTAGGTATTTGCTATACTATATATAATAGAAGCCCTCAAAAACCTCCAAACCCACAAAACTGCTCACAATTCCCCTAACCAGATTGCGAAAACAAAAAAAGATAAAAATAATTTTGTCTCCAAAACTCACGTTAACAAAGAGTTAAGAAAGAATGAAAAAATAAGTTAAAAAAAAGGCATTAAAAAGCTTTGAAAAGGGAAAAAGAGTGTTACTTTTGCACCCGCATTAGCAAACAAGTTCTGATACAAACTGAAAACGCAAAACCCTTTAAAAGCTGGGGCTTCGAATAAAAGAAGTTACAGCGGA